>MDTB01148424.1_pt1 | contig 13810 bp, 15 predicted proteins | sample 811161 | NCBI WGS metagenome assembly MDTB01 (sample SAMN05326650, study PRJNA326480) | marine metagenome | isolation source: seawater | place: Mediterranean Sea | collected 2009
AGCGGTTGCTGCAGCAGTAGATGATTTGATTAAGGAGAAAATTAGAAAAATAGTTCTTGTGAGGCCAGCTGTAGAAGCAGGGGAAAGGCTTGGTTTTCTTCCTGGAGATCTAAGTTCAAAAATTGATCCATACTTAAGACCGCTCTATGATGCTTTGCATGACATGTTAGGAGCAGAGAGAGTAAATAGACTAGTTGAAAGAGACATAATAGAGATTGCCCCTCTTGCATATATGAGAGGAAGAACCTTAAGAGAGGCTTTTATCATCATGGATGAGGGTCAAAATACGACTACTGAACAAATGAAAATGTTTTTAACTAGATTAGGTTTTGGCTCTAAAGCCGTCGTAAATGGTGATTTAAGTCAAATTGATTTACCCAAAAGCACAACCTCGGGATTAAAGCATGCAATTGAAGTTTTAAAAAATGTTGAATCAATCAAATTTACTAAGTTTGGAGCGAAAGATGTAGTGCGCCATTCACTAGTTCAAGAAATAGTTGAAGCTTATGATAATTTTGAATGATGCTGTAAATATTGAGATCTTTAATGCTCCTAAGTTGGTAGGTGATGCCAATAATAAAATAAAATCTTCAATAAATGAGTTTGTAAAAGCATTTAAAATAACGGAAGTTAAATTAGATATAAGTTTCTGCACCAAAGATGAAATTAAGGAGCTAAACAAAAAATTTCGCAACAAAGAAGTATCTACAAATGTATTGTCGTTTCCAGATATAGCTTTTCAGGGAATTAGAAAGAGCTGCAAAGGAGAAATAATAATATCCATGGATGTTATAGCAGAAGAAGTCTTAAATACTTCCAAAAATGAAATAGACCATCTTATCCATCTTTTAGTACATTCAATGTTACACCTTTTAGGCTATAAGCATGACTTAGAAAATGATGCTATATTAATGGAAAGAAAAGAAATTGAATTTTTATCAAAAATTGGCATACATAATCCTTATAAATAATGTCTGAAGAACCATCGCAGTCGTTTTTTTCTAAAATTATCAAAATATTCTCTACAAAAGAAGAAGTAGATAATTCTACTGTTGCTGATCAGCCTAGTGATGAGCAGATCGAAGAGCTCATTCAAAATGTATTAAATATTAAAGATTCAATCGTTAAAGAAATAATGATTCCTAGAGTTAATATTTCATCAATAAATGAAAATAATACGCTTGAAGAAATTTATGTAATTGTAAAAGAAACTAAACATTCGAGATATCCTGTTTTCAGTTCTGATTCAGAAAAAGTCATGGGCATATTACATGTAAAGGATTTGGTAGATATTAAAAATAAGCTAGAGTTTGACATTTTAGATTTGCTAAGAGAGCCGAAATATACTCCTGAAACAAAAGCTGTAACTTCATTACTTGAAGATTTTAAAAAAGATCGAGCACACTTAGCTATGGTTATAGATGAGTATGGTGTTTTGGCTGGTTTGATTACAATTGAAGATATTCTTGAAGAAATAGTGGGCGAAATAGAAGATGAGTTCTACGAAGAGAAAAATGATGAAGTCATAAAAATTAATGAGAAAGAATATATAGTTTCTTCAATAATAGAAAAAGAAAAATTCGAAGATTTTTTTGATATTAAACTTAATTGTCCTGAAGCTGAAAGTCTGGGAGGTTTTGTGCTTAAAGAATTTGGACACTTACCAAAAGTTGGAGAAAGCATAAATGTTTCTAATCTTGAGCTAATTGTAACTTCTGCTGACCAGAGAAAGATAAAAAAGATTACCGTACGCAAAATTGATTAGATTTTTTCAATTAGGTTTTTTTATTGGACTTATATTTTGGTCTATTTCAATATCTTGGGTGTATGAAGCTATAAATTTTTATGGTGCAGGCAGTTTTCTTAGTTCCTTTATGACTGCATTGATAATTTGCTATCTTTCTCTTTATTTCGGTCTATTTGGGATCTCAATAAAATATTTTGAAAAATCTAAATTAAAAATACTAATTCTGCCAAGCATATTCTTTATTTTAGAGTGGATAAGGTCGTGGATGTTATCAGGTTTTCCTGGCCAAAATTTAGGAATTCTTTTTGATCACTTTTGGGGACTATTGCCAATAATAGGCGTTGCTGGCACATCTTTTATCATTATTCTAATTATCTGCATACTATTAGAAAAAATAAAGATAGTTCATAAAGTAACAATTTCTTCCATATTGATGCTATTACTTCTTTTTGGACCAGGACACTATCAGGAAGGTGGCTCTGAAAAATTAAGAATATCAATTGCACAACCAATAAGTAATGATTTGTCTTTACTTAAAGAAATTACAAATAACGCTGATACAGAAATTGTAGTTTGGCCGGAAGCAGTAACTTGGTACAACGAAAATATATTTTCTAATTTTAATAAAAAAACTATCATTGGCGGATTTTTTAGAAAAGATGATACAAAGATTTATACATCAATAATAAATAGCAGCACAGGCGAAACTTATGACAAAAGAAACCTGGTGCCTTTTGGAGAATTTCAACCCTTTGGTGAACTTCTTAGACCTATAAGTAATTTTTTTAATATACAAAATTCAAGCCTTACTCAAGGCAAATATGATCAGAATAAATCAGATTGGTCAGGCTTAGTATGTTGGGAGATTGTATTTAACAATACTTTTGTAAACAGGGTCAAAAATACCGAATATATCGTGCATATTAGCAATGATAGTTGGTATGGAAACAGTATGCCTGAATTGCATCTCAAGCACGCTCGAGCTAGAGCTGTAGAGTCTAATAAGTGGGTTGTTAGATCAACCACAGATGGTATTTCTCAGATAATAAGCCCAAGAAAAAGTGAATCATCAGAAAAGATTAATAGAGGAGAGGTTGGGTATATATCTCATGAAATAACTTTAAATAAGAAAGATACTTGGTACATTAGAATGGGAGATCTTCCATTATTAGTCTTCTCATTTATTACATTATTGTTTGCTTTGTTAATCGATTTAAGGAAGAAATATGAAAGCTAGGCTATATCTAATATTTTTTTTCGTACAATTGATTACAGCAATGGAAATAGAAATATCAATCAGTAATCAAGAACTAATTCTTAAAGATGATAGTGGAGTGATTAAGGTATATAAAATTTCATCATCAAAATTTGGGGAGGGTTCAAAAGAAAATTCATTTAAAACGCCACTAGGAAAGCATGAAATTAAAAAAATGATAGGAAAAGACGTAACCATTGGAGGAAGATTTATTGGTAGAGTGCATACGGGTGAAATTTTTCCTATTTATGCAGATCAAGAAATATATATAAAAGAAGATGTAGTACAAAGCAGAATACTCTGGTTATCCGGCCTTGAAACTAATATAAACAAGGGCGAAGGTGTTGATTCATTCTCTAGGTATATTTATATCCATGGAACACCTGAAGAATGGTTGCTTGGGAGTAAAGCATCAAAAGGCTGCATAAGAATGTCAAATGAAGATGTCATTGAGTTATTCGGTAAAGTTCATGAAGGAATGATAGTAAATATAAAATAAATATCATTTATTTAGTAAAATTACTTTCATTTATCTATAAAAACTATTAATATCACATAATAGATATTATATATAGTCAGTCTCTCCTCTCCCCCTGACTGACAGACTAGGGGCTACGGCCCCTAGAAATTTAAGAAAAATGGATAAATTTTTAGAAAACATAGAGCTTTTAATACTCTTCGCAATATTTCTAGTTTTAGTACTAGGTATCTCTACTACATAAATAAATCTATAATCAAATTTATGAAAAAGTTTCTTTTACTTTGTTTGTTATATTCATCTGGGTATGCGTACAGTTGTAGTGATCTCTTAGATACCGATGTAAAGATATTAAATAAAAACGAATACAAGAATCTATGCGAATATTCTGACAAGACTATTCTGGTAGTTAACACAGCAAGCAAGTGTGGTTATACATATCAATTTGAAGAATTAGAAGCATTACAAAGAAAATTTAGCGGTGAAGGCTTTACTGTTCTAGGCTTTCCCTCAAGAAATTTTTTATGGCAGGAATTTGATGATGAAGCGCAGGTAGGGGAATTTTGTAAAGCTATGTATGATGTGACTTTTCCTATGTTCTCTATATCAGATGTAAGAGATTCAACAAAACACCCATTCTATAAAAAACTATTTCAAAATACTGATGAAAGACCAAAATGGAATTTTCATAAATTTTTAATTACGCAAGACGGCGAAATTAAAAGCTTTTCACACAAACTAGAACCAAACGACCCTATAATTATCCAAGCAATTCAAGATTCTATAGATCTATAACCCTGTTCCTCGCCAACAATAACTAATTTAGGTTTATTTATAGCAAAGATTCCTACTTCGACAACTCCACTGATATTGTTTATTTCTTTTTCGATTTTTAGCGGGTTAAAAATTTGCATTCCATGCAGATCTAGCAAGACATTCCCATTATCAGATAAATTATCTCTAGCAGTAATTTGGTGAGTATATTTTTGGCACACCTGAATTACACTTTGTTTATCCTTAACTAAAACTTCAACTGGAAGAGGGAAGTTGCCTAGATTTTTTACTAACTTTGAAGTATCTACAATGCATATAAAATCATTTGCTGATGCAGCAATCATTTTTTCATTTGTGTGGGCACCGCCACCACCTTTTATTAGATTTAAATCTTTATCAACTTCATCTGCACCATCAATATACAGATCTATCATTTTTTTAGGTTTACCTTCTTGAGCTTTGAAATTTAATGACTTCAGTAAGTTTGTAGTTCTCATAGAACTTGAGTAAAGAGAATTGATATTTGCTCTAATTTTTGGCAAAAATTCTTCAGTGAATATATCGGTAGTACTACCAGTTCCAATACCTACATCCAATAACCCATCAATATTTTTTATTTTTTCAAAAGCACCTAGTGCAGCATTATATTTCTCAGACATAAATTTTCTTGTCAGTTATAACTTTATCTAATCTTATATCATATTTATTTTGAAAATTAGTACTTACCTTCTGAAAGTCATAACCAACTCCCCAAAGTCTTGGTCTATCCTTTTTTTCTGAGAGGTATTGAAGAGTTCTATCATAGTAACCACCTCCATATCCAATTCGGAATAAATTTGTATTAAAAGCAATTAAAGGAATAAGAATTAACTGAATTTTATTAATAGGAAAGACCTTCTTATCTACTGGCTCTTTGATACCAAATTTATTTTTTTTAAATTTATCTGTATGTAAATGGAAAGTTAATTTTTCATTATCAATTTTAGGAAAAAAGATGTTTTTATTTATTGGAAGAGATAAATTTGGTTCATTATCAAATGCCATATAAAAAGCTATATTGTCAGAATCATTAAAAAATACCTCTTTTTTTAATCTTTGATTTATTAACTCAGATAAAGTAATTACCTCACTCTTTAAAAGGCAATTCCTTTTTATTTGAACTTCTTTTCTTAATGAATTTTTAGATATCTGAATCATATATTCCCAGCAACCCTGAACCCATCGGTCAGGTGGGCAGCTCATTTATATAGTAAGGCTTCCCTTATGGTAATGCACAGCTATAAAAAATCTGCTTCCCTTTAATCTTTATTATCGATTCAAAGAGTAAATCTGAAAACTATGATCCAGATACTTTAAATATATAAGGTTTTAGTGCTTTATTAAAATTATTGATTAATAAAAATCTCTATTTTTTTTGTAAGCTCAGTGACTCTATCGTCTAATTCTTCGACTTGCTCTTTTAAATTTTCATTTTCTTTTGCTATGTTAAGGGCAGCATTTAAGATCGCATTATCGAGCTTATGTTCTGCGAACTCCATATTGTCTATTAGTTTTATGATTGATTTTTCTGCTTTTTTAAAAACGATGTATTCACTCTCAGGAACACCAAAGTCAAATTCTCTATCTCGAATAGTTATTTTAATCTTATTAATTTTCATCCTAGAGATTTTCCACCATCGACACTGATATTTCTGCCAGTCATATAAGTATTTTTAGATATTAAGTAATCAGCCAACATAACTATATCCTTCTCTGAACCTAATCTTCTCATAGGTATACTACCTAGAATTTTTTTCTTTTTTTCTTCAGATGGTTCATTTACATCCCATAGAATAGATCCAGGCGAGATTGAATTAACCAATACATTAGGGGCAAGTTCTCTGGCAAGTGATTTAGTAAAGTTATATAGTCCAGCTTTTGCTGCAGCGTACACTGAATAGCCAGACATGCCTTGTTCAGCATATATATCTGTAATATTTACAATATGCCCCTTATTTTTTATTAACTTGTCTGCAAGTGCACTGCATAAAAAAATAGGAGTTTTGAGATTTGAAGACATTAACTTCTCCCAATCACTAGAGTCTATATCTGTAATTTTTTTTGGATAAAAAGTGGAAGCATTATTAATCAAAGCACAGAGATTCTTTGAGTTTTTATTTATTTCTTTACAGAAGTCTGTAAAAGAAGCCTCATCATCAAAATCACATTGAAGAGCAAGACAAGAGTTTTCTCTTTTTAAATTTAACTTATCACAGAGATTAATAGCAGAATCACTCGAAGATCTATATTGAAATAGTACGTTCCACCCAATGTCATGAAAGTGATTTACTAATTCTTTACCAATTCTTTGTGCTCCACCTGTAATTAGAATTTGTTTATCCATTTTCTTCTATAATCCTCTTTAATACTTTATTCTTTGCATCAATTATTTCATTAGAACTCAAATCGTTTAAATATTCAAAATTAACGGTATCGTAATCATTTAATATTTTAGAAATATAATTATCTAACTGTGGGAAGCATTCTAACACTTCAGATATGCCTTTTTTATAGTTTTGTGATGACATTGATTTAAAGAAACTAATTTTTTCTTTTTTGCTGGAACTAATATTAAATCGCGAAATTCTAGACCAGATTTCTAGGGTTTTTTTAATGGAGTTTGATGTTAATAGTTTCTCTGCAAACCTAAAATTATTTTTTTCTGAAACCTGACACCATTTTATATTAGGGTTATTAGAAGTAATGCTAGGTATCACTTCTAATTCGTCATACCAGGGCATTTCTAGATTAAATTTTTTTATAACATATAAAAATCTTTCAAAGTTTAACTCTAAGCTCTTTATTGTTTCTACCCAAACGCGTTCCCTTGTTAGTTCTCGTAGTTCTCCTGATTTAGATATTCTATGTAAAGCTTCTTCTGTCTGGGGATGAATAGAAAAGTCTTCAAATTGAGCATAAAATCTTGCTACTCTTAAGGCTCTCAAGGGGTCTTCAAAAAAACTCTCTGAAACATGTCTTAAAATTTTTGCCTCGATATCTTTTTTTCCTTCATAAGGGTCAATAATATTCCCATCTTGATCTTCTGCTATTGCGTTTATAGTTAAGTCTCTTCTTTTTAAATCTTCTTCCAGAGTAATATCAGGAGTGAAGTGAAATTTAAAACCACCATGACCCTTACCAGTTTTTGATTCTTTTCTGGCTAATGCATATTCTTCTTTTGTATCTGGATGCAAGAATACAGGAAATTTTTTTCCTACTTTTTGAAAGCCATTTTTTTCCATTTCTAAAACTGATGCACCAACGACTAACCAATCGTTATCTTTAGGCTTGAGATTCATTAACTTATCCCGTACTGCACCACCAACTTTATAAATTTTCATTTATTTGAATTAACCGTGATTATAGACTTATCATTTATATTAATTGCTGCTAAAGATCCGCCCCAGACACAGCCTAAATCAACACCTTTAATTTTATTATGATTTGTTACTCCATTTAAGGCTGCCCAGTGCCCAAAAACTATATTATCAAGCTCTTTTAAAGATTTATGTTTGTATGTAAACCATGGCTGATATTGTTCTTTAGAAGTTTTTTTAACCTTGGTCTGCAGGTCAAGCTTATTTTTGTTGGTTATAAATCTCATTCTGGTAAAAACATTTACTAAATATCTTCTTCTATTCTTTTTATTAGTTGATTTAGATATGGCCTTCCTTCTATTGCCGTACATTGTTAAAAGAAATTTCTCAGGATCTGATCTTAAAGAAGACACTAATTCTTCATTTGCTGCTAATACATCATTAATTGACCAGCTTGGAAGTATGCCTGCGTGCACAACTAATGTTTTTTTATTTTGATGAGAGAGAATCTTAGCAAAAGGGAATGTCAAGAAGTACTCAATTATCTCAATTGATCTATTTTTGTTAATAATCTTCTGCATAGTATCTTTTTTATCATTGTGCTCTCTAACTCCCATTAAAATAGCCATCAGATGTAAATCATGATTGCCCAATACACTTTTTATTTTATTTTCTAATACATACTCAATTACTTTTTCTGATTCTGAGCCTCTATTTACTAGATCACCAACACAAAAGAATTTATTTTCCTTATTCGGATCAATAAGCTTTAAAAGATTCTTAAACTCTTTATAACAGCCCTGAATATCACCTATTACAAATTTAGATTTACTCTTCATATTTACTTAGTATTTCAAAATAGTTATGTATCTCAAGCTCTTCGGGCCGACAATTTATATCAAATGAAAACTTAGGCATAACATTAAAAATATTTTTTAGAGGATTGCTAATCTTTTTTCTAGGATTTGCAAAACATAAAGATAAGATTCTTTTAAATGCAATATAGTCCTTTTTCTTTTCTATATGTCTGCCATGCTTTTTAATTTTTACTAAAGAAGATGTTACTTTTGGTTCTGGATAGAAAGCTTCTGGAGGGATATCAAATAAGATTTCAAAGTCACTAAAAAACTCAGCAATTAGAGATATTTTTGATGATTTAGTCTCTGGATAAAATCTTTGAGCAAGCTCTTTCTGTATCAAAAAAATACAATGCTCATATTGAATATTTGATTCAAGAATACTTAGTATTATCTGTGATGAAACATTATATGGAAGATTACCCATAATAATTAATGAAGAGTCATTAATTTCATTTAAATCTACATCAAGAAAATCTTTTTTAATAAAATTTGCATTATGTTTCTCAAATTTTTTTGATAAAAGATCAACAAGATCTTTATCAATCTCATAAGCAACTAGGTTTTGAGTTCTTTCCAGAATATAGGTTGTTAGTGCTCCATCCCCCGGACCAATCTCAACAACATTCTTTGAATCTTCTATTTCAGAGCTATTTATAATTCTTTCAAGAAAAAGATTATCTTTTAAAAAATTTTGTCCCAGACTTTTTTTATATGTTATTGCCATTACCTGCTAATTTTAAAGCTTCAAGCATGCTTGTATAGTCAGCAATAAATTTAGGAGCTATATCTTCTGCTGTTCCATGATCAACAGATATTCTATAAATTGGCAATCCAAGAGTAATATTTATTGAATGATGGAAATCTAATGTTTTTAGGACTGGAAGTGCTTGATCGTGATACATCGAAAGATAAGCATCATAACTACCATTAATGAAAGCAGTATCTGCAGATACTGGACCAACTACATCTAAGCCTTCTTTCTTTAGATCAGCGATCGCAGGACTTATAGACTCAATTTCTTCTAGGCCAAAAGAGCCATCTTCTCCTGCATGTGGATTTAATCCCAAGACAGCAATTTTAGGTGCTTTTAAACCATAGATGTCTTTCAGTCCTTTATTCAATAACTGGCATTTTCTTATAATTAGATCTTTTGTAATAAGTTCAGGGACATCTTTTAAAGCTATGTGTGTTGTAGCTACCCCAACTTTTAACGAATTATTTGCTAGCAACATAAGAACATCTTCACAACCAAATTTGTCTTTTAGAAATTCTGTATGCCCTGAGAAACCAGAAATTTTATTAGCTATAACCTTTTTATTTACTGGACCAGTAACAAGCGGGATCTTCTCCTTATGGGCAAGATCTAGTGCTTTATTTAAACACTCAATAACATAAGGAGCATTTTTTTTATCTGCCTCACCTAGAATAAAATCTGAATCTAAATTTACTTCTATTATTTTTAATGAATTAGCACTATGGTAATCGAGTTCCTTAGATACATTTTCTATAACTTTTTTTGAAGCAACTACAGTTATAAGTTCTAACTGATTTTTTAAATTAGTTTCAAAGATCGCTTTTAAGAAAACTTCTGGCCCTATGCCAGACGGTTCTCCTAGTGAGACAACTATTGGATTCTTAATCAAATTCTTTTATTTCTACAAAAGCTTCTGCTCTTAATTCTTGTAAATGTGATTCCAATTCTTCTTCAAATTTTCTATTGAATAAATAAGAAAATGCTTGATCTTCCACTCTTTCATCAGTTTTATCTTCAACCCTAGTTCCAAGAACTTCGAGTATATGCCAACCAAATTCAGTTAAAAAAGGCTCTGTTATTTCATTTATATTTGATTTTTTTATAGCTTCTTCAAATTCTGGAGCATAAAGACCTTCGCCAGCCCAACCAAGATTTCCACCTTCCTGCTTAGAGCCTGGATCATCTGAAAACTCAGCTGCTAAATCAGCAAATGAAGCTCCATCTATTATTTGGTCTCTTATTTCTTTAATTTTTTCTTCGCTATCAGCTTCAGTTCGTATCCTATTTGGAATTAGCAGAATGTGCCTTACATTCCATTCTTTTTCAAATGTGACAGTTGGACCTCTTTTATTCTCTAAATACAATATATGTTCTCCAGCTCCACTTTTTATCGGTTCAGCAATTTGCCCAATCTTTAATTGGCTTATAGGCGATTTAAATAATTCTGGAAACCCAGTAATCTTTCTCCAACCTAAATCTCCTTGGTTATTATCTTCTGAATACATAAGTATAAATTCATTAAAATTAGTGCCATTTCCTAAACCTAGAAGCACTTCTTCATAGATTGAATCAATATCTTTTTTTGATCCATTTTTTATTAGTATTTGTTTTACATTTAATTCAGGACCAAGTTGATTTAAAGCCTCTTCAGTTCTCAAAAAATTCTCAACTTCTTCTCGAGCAATAGAAATTTTATTTTGTATACTACCTTGCTGAACTCTTCTTATTTTTAGATTCCTCTTTACCTCTTCTCTGAGACGAGCATAGGAATCTCCTCTTTCACCTACATATTTAATAAAATCTTCAAGTGTAAGGTCATTTTGTTGTGCTAGAGATTTAATTGTTAAATTAAGCTCCTCATCACTTATCTTTATACCAACGCGATCTGCAATCTGTAATTGCAATTCTTCTAAGATAAGTTGATCAACGATCATCTCACGAAGAATAGAATCTTGCGGCACGTTTAATCCATCTAAAGCAGCATTTTTCTTATAATCATTCATCTTAATTTGAATATCTGATTCAAGAACTACGCCGTCATTTACTATTACAGCAATCCTATCTAAATCTTGTGAATAAGCTGAACTTGCTAGGAGCAAGATAGCTAATGTTTTAATTAAATAAACCATATTCAATAATATTATCTATTGGAGTTAAGATATTTGATAGTCCAATAAGTTCAAATTCAAAACTAAGGTTATTTTTTACTTTTGGATTAGTCAAATATATATGTTCAGCATATGGCATGTTAGTGTAATCAGAATCAAGAAAAGGGAAGAATTTAGCTCTTTCAAAACTCACTCTTAACTTTAGACAATCATATGCCCATTCAACTCCAAGAATATTTTCATTTAAACTTTTATCTTCTTCAGCATATTGAGCCCGTGAGAATATAGTGAAAGAGTTAAAATCTCTTTTGAACTTCACTATATAGTTATCAAGGCTTTTCAGGGGATAGCTAGACGGAACTATTTTATTTTTTGCTATTGAAAATTTTGTTTTTTCATCCATGTACCTCAATCCACCCATCAAGCCCATAAATTTTTTCTTCTCATAACTATAATTGCCCATCATAAAGATATTAAAATTTTTGTTATTCGTTGATAGTGAAAAGAAAATAGGTTTTTTATTAAAAAACTTTTTAAAAATCATATTTTCAAGCTCGTAATTATATTTTTCATATAAATTTGTAGCTACAGAGTACTTAAAGTTTTTATTCATACCTTTTTTATAAATAAATACTTTTCTCATGTTTGCGTCACGATCTTTCCCTACCCATGGACTTAACGAGATATTTGATTCGGGAGATGGATTAATAGGATAAGAATCTAATATTGGCAATGCATGCTGATCTGAGAATGTAGACCAAATGTAGCCAATTTTTAAACTTCTATCTTTAAGTAAAGAAAAAGACTGCCTAAAAGAAAAGTCGCTTTTATCAAGAGTCTTATCTGAATCATCGATATCATATTCTCTACTTGAACCAAGAAATTCATACTCATGATCAAACTCATTCTCAGAAAATGATTTACTTAGCTTTATGTTTCTTACTGTCCGATCTACTTCGTTAAATATTTGGTAAGGCATGCTGAGGCTAGAAGGGATGCTGCTTTTAAATTTTGCATATTCTGAGCTTATTTCTAAATCCCAACCGTATATTGAGTAGAATCTTTCATATAAAAAGAAATCTTTTGAATGAGATACTGGTCTTAAGGAGCCGATATTTTTAAAACTATCTGAGGAAAATAAAAAATTTCTATTTTCATAAATCATAGAAAGACCTAGAGACTGTTTGAGATCTAAGCTTCGTCTTTTTAAATCAAGATACCTATAACCATAATTCTGTATTAATGAATTACCACTAAAATCAGAATAATCCACATCCAAAGATATGAAATCATTAAAATTAATTTGTGCGTCAAGATTGTATGCCCAAGAACTATCATCATCTCCCATAGTTAAGCTATCAAATTCTAAATTATTCTTATCGTCGTCATATTCGTAACTTAAAGATAATCCTAGTGAAGAATCTGAATAAATTGGCTCTACCTTAAAAAGACTATTCTCTGTAGTATTTTTAAATTTATAACTTATATTTAGGCTTGAATTAGTTATGCCTAAATTAGGAACACTAAAACTATCATTTTCATTTAATGAAACTTCTCCTATCGAAAAAACAGGCAGGTTAAAGATCTTTAGTTTTGCATTTTCTATGGTTAGATCTCTATTTGACTCATTAAATGTAGCACTCTCTGCTCCTAAGCTCCAAACTGAACTTTCTCCACAAGTAGTTACTTCTACATTCTTTAGTTCTAATTTTTCTTCTGTTGTTATAGCACTTTTAAATTTAAGGATACCATTATCTCCAACTTCCATTTGTCCATTTTTGATCTCTAGACTACTTGCTGTGTCCTCATCATGACACTCCGAATTAATAAGAGATGAAGTTGATAGAACTACTAATAAAATCCAATTATGAACTTTTAACATATGCTTGTTATTATAGGACTTATATATATGGAAAAAGTTTTATGAGCCTTAAAGATAAAGTTATTTTTATGACTGGAGGGAGTCGAGGAATTGGTCTTGAAATTGCACTTAGAGCTGCAAAAGATGGAGCCAAAATAGCAATTGCCGCAAAAACTACAGAACCTCATCCAAAACTAGCAGGCACTATATACACCGCTGCAAAAGAAATCGAAGAAGCAGGAGGCATGTGTTTGCCTTTGAAATGCGACATTAGATATGAAGAAAGTATTTTAGAGAGTGTAGAGAAAACAGTTAATGAATTCAGCGGCATAGATATTTGTATTAATAATGCATCTGCAATAAACCTAACAGGAACAGTAGACACTGATATGAAAAGATATGATTTAATGCATAATATAAATGGAAGAGGAACATTTTTAACGAGTAAATTATGTATTCCACATCTACTAAAATCTTCTAATCCTCATATTCTTAATATTTCGCCCCCGTTAGATATGGACCCAAAATGGTTCAAAGATACGGTTGCTTATACGATAGCTAAATTTAACATGAGCATGTGTGTTTTAGGCATGGCTGCAGAATTTGAAGGAAAAATA
>MDTB01103090.1_pt1 | contig 13808 bp, 15 predicted proteins | sample 811161 | NCBI WGS metagenome assembly MDTB01 (sample SAMN05326650, study PRJNA326480) | marine metagenome | isolation source: seawater | place: Mediterranean Sea | collected 2009
ACGAAAAAAGCCACCCCTCGGGGTGGCTTTTTTCGTCTCCAAGACTTTGGTTATTGGAGCAGAGCGTCGATGTCTTGGGCAAGCTCGTGGTCCTTTCCGGTCACGACACCTCCGGCGTCGTGGGTGTGCAGCTCCACACGCACGTAACTGAACGTGTTCACCATGGTCGGATGGTGGGCGTGGGACTCGGCCAAAAAGGCCACTCGCGTCATGAAGGTGAAGGCTTCTTGGAAATCCTTGAACCGGAATTCCCGCACAAGTCGGTTGTCACGTTCTGTCCACATGGCTTGTCGTTTCGACCAAAGTAACGCAAAAGGCGCGGTTCCACCGCGCCTTTACATTCTATTGCGTTTGAAGGTCAGTGAGTTCCGCCGAGCGCTGAGTCGTCGTTGTGGTCGTCCATGTCGGTCGACGTCTCGGTCGTGGACGTCTCTGTGGCGCCGCTTTCCACAAACAGCAACAACTCGCGCATCTTCTCCGCCTGACGGATGAAGCCGTTGCGCTCGAACCCGTACGCCACGTTGCCAATCAACCGACGCACAATGTCTATGCTGCCACAAGGCCCGCAGTTCTTCTCGTCCACGGGCAACTCCAGGTGGCTCAAAAACTCGCTCACCTCGGCCTTGTTGATCACGGTGCCCTGGCTGAAAGGGTTGATGTAAAACAGCACTCCGCCTGGCGTTTGGTTGTCGGGCGCCGCCAATTCATGATGCACATGGTGCTCGTCGCAATAGCAAAGGATGAAGTGGTTGGGGAGGTTGACCCCGTGGATGGGAAGGTTCAAATCTTGGGCCAAGCTCAAGTACAAGATCCCCAACCCAAGCGGATTGCCTTTCTTCTCTCCGAGCACATGACCCACGAGGGCATTCTTGGGGTCGGGCTGGCCGCTTTTGGCGTTGGTGTATCCCTCGGCGTCAAACAAAATGTGGTTGAGGATGCGCACTTGCTCAAGTGCCGTGAATTCCTCATTCAATTCAAGCCAAACGTCCCGCTTTAGCTTGGCGTACGCTTCGCGGACTTCATCCATATCCAAGAGGGGATCGGCCGCCTTGTGCACCCACAGCGCACCTTCGATGGCGCTCTCTGCCCCGCTGTCGAACCAGTCTCGCAAGCCCTGGTGCACGTAAGAGCCGTGCAATCCATTCACCAACTCGTCCATGCGACGCTCGTGTTCAGGGCAGTGGGCGTGGGCCTCTCGGGACTCGAGCAAGGCCGGCAGCACTTCAGCGCCTCGAGCCAACAGCTGCTCCCTCACGTGTTTGTACACCCCCTCGTCCGGGTCGTCAAGCAATTGAATCAGCGCGTGAATTTCGTTGGGTTGCATTCTGGCAGATTGTTAGGTCTGCTCCAAAGCTACCGGCCACCTTCACACCCTGTCGGAGACCCCGAGCGCAGTTTTCACACTGGTTGTGTTAATCGCCCTATCTTCCATTCTGTGAGCCCAAGCATCTCCCCTCCTTCCACCCCACGCACGGTCACCGACCGCATGCGCATCACCTACGCACTGTGGTTCACCATGGCCTTTTTGCTGGCCATTTGGGGGGTTTACGCCTTGAATGACATGCTCGAGCTCGGCTGGCGAAAACACGGGATGCACCCCCGACAATGGGATGGGCTGCGTGGCATCTTCACCTACCCCTTCCTTCATGGCGATCTCGGGCACCTGTGGAACAACACCATGAGTTTCTTCACGCTCAACGGGTTCCTGTTTTACTTCTACCGGAGCATCGCCCTCCGGGTTTGGGTGTGGCTGTTCCTGTGCAGTGGCCTCTTGCTTTGGGGACTCGCCGTGGACGGCAACCACATCGGTGCCAGCGGACTCATTTACGGACTGGCGGCTTTCCTGTTCATGAGTGGCGTCATCCGAAACAACCGCATGCTGCTCAGGGTGAGCTTGGCTGTGGCGTTTCTGTACGGGGGCATCGTCTGGTGGATGTTGCCCATCGACGACCACGTCAGCTGGGAAGGGCACCTCAGCGGGGCGATTGTCGGCGTGGCGTTGGCCATCCTGTACCGGCGTCAGGGGCCACAGGACCCCATGTACCAATTTGAGAAAGAGCCCGAGGACGCGCCGTTGCCCGAGTGGTGGGTGCGCGCCCACCCGGACCACCCGGACACGTTGGCCCAAAAAGAAAAAGAGGAACAGGCCGCGACCTCCTCCTCTTTTCAGTCCAACACGGGCATCCCGACGTTCGATCCGCCGAGCACGTCTTGAAGGGAATCAGCTGTTGAGCATCACCGGCATCACCAGCATCAACACATCTTCACCCGCTTCTTCGGGCTCGCTCGGACGGATGATTCCTGCACGGTTGGGGGCGCTCAATTCAAGGTTGACTTCCTCGGCTTCAAGGTTGTTGAGCATGTCCACCAAGAACTTGCTGTTGAACCCGATCTCCATGTCTTCGCCCAGGTAGCTGCACGCGAGGTGCTCTGTGGCCTCGTTCGCGAAGTCCAAATCCTCTGCACTCACAGTCAATTCGCTTCCCGCGATGCGCAAGCGCACTTGGTGGGTCGTCTTGTTGGCGAAGATGGCCGCACGGCGAATGGCTTGCAAAAACGCCACGCGGTTGATGGTCATTCGGTTGGGGTTGTCCTTGGGTATGACCGCCTCGTAATTGGGGTACTTCCCTTCAATCAAGCGGCACATGATCACCACGTCGTCAAACGTGAAGCATGCGTTGCTGTCCGTGAAGGAGATGTTCACCGCTTCGGCAGAAGACGCCGCATTCTTGAGCAAGGTCAACGGCTTCTTGGGCACGATGAAGGACGCCGTTTCTGGCGCGGAAGCGTCCGTCCGGGCATAACGCACCAAGCGGTGCGCGTCGGTGGCCACAAACCGCACGTTGTCAGAATACAGCTCAAAGAACAAGCCACTCATCACGGGACGCAGGTCGTCGCTCCCGGCCGCGAACAACGTGCGGTTGATCGCAGTGACCAGCGTGCCGGCCGCCATATCCACCCCCACAGCACCCTCCAACGCGGGCGATTGCGGGAACTCGTCGCCGTTGGCCCCAGTCAACTTGTACTTGCCAGCGTCGCTGGTGAGCTCCAATGCGTAGGTGGCCGGATCGACCTTCACCGTCAATGGGATGTCTGGGAATGCTTTCAAAATGTCGAGCAGCATCCGCGCCGGCACGGCGATGGCCCCGGTGTCCTCGGTACGAACCTCCATTTTGGACGACATGGTGGTCTCCAAATCGGAAGCCGTCATCGCCAACTCGCCCGGGGACAACTCGAACAAGAAGTGGTCGAGAATCGGCAAGGTGTTGCTGTTGCTCAAGACGCCGCTCAAAGTTTGGAGCTGACGGAGCAGAAGGTTGCTGGATACGATAAACTGCATCATACGATTGTTGGACTACGAAGATGACGACGATGCCCCCGGAAACACCCTGAAACAGGCTGGATTTATTCACACTTCATCCCCAGCGCACACCTCCTGAATCGCTTGCTGCACGTCCTCCACGGACAACTCCCATCCGCAGCGGAAATGACCTTCCGGACAAAGCTTCCGACCGTGCATCCCACAAGGTCGACAGGCCAGCTCTGGGGTGGGTTCCACCACCCTGTGTTGGGAAGCAAGAGGCCCAAAGCCAAACCTGGGCACCGTACTGGCAAACAATGCCACGGTGGGCGTGTCCATGGCGGACGCCACGTGCAACGGTGCGCTGTCGTTCGCGACCACGCCACGGGCCATGCCCACCGCAGCCGCCAACCCAAGCAAGGATAGCGTCCCCGCGCAGTTGTTGACATGGTCTCGGCCTTCGGCCAAGCGGGCGCAGAGGTCGTGCTCCGACGGTGCCCCCATGAGCAACACCGGCCCTTGAAGGCGGTCCAGCAATTTGACGAACTGCCCTTCAGGCCAGGCCTTGGTGGCCCATTGCGAGCCGGGCATGACCAACAGCGCCCCTTGGGCGCCCAGCGCCTCCGCTTCTGCCAGATGAGCTTCCGCGGGGTGCAATTTGGGGTTGCCCCCGCCCTGCTTGAATGCCTCCGAATCGAACGCGGCAAGCAACCCGAGATGACGCTCCACCTCATGCGTCCCGTCGCCCCACTTGTGGGGAATGCGGTGGGTGAAACGCCACGCCAAGGGATTGTTTGCGTACCCCAACCGCACCGGCGCCATGCTCAGAGCCGTCAAGACTCCGGACGACGCATGCCGGTGGAGGTTGACCACCACGTCGTACCTGGCTTTTCGGGTGTCGCGCACGAGCCGCCTCCAGTCTCGTCCCTTCAGCCGCGGACGCTTGTCCCACGCCAAGACACGACGCACAAATGGATGGGCCTCGAACAAACCGTCCATCGGACGCCGCACCAACACGTCGAGGTGGTCGTCAGGATGGGCCTTGTGCCACGCTTCCAGCGCAGACGTGGCCAAGACCACGTCTCCGAGGAACGCCGTTTGGATAAACAAAATGCTTCGCGTCTTGGCCACAGCGAAAAGGTAGTGCAGGTGGGTTCAGACCGCGACGTCGTGCTCGCGCAATGCCTCGGTCAACGAGGTCTTTCGGTCGGTGCTCTCCTTGCGCTCCCCGATGATGAGGGCGCACGGGACTTGGTAAGTCCCGGCCGGGAACGTCTTGGGACGCGTGCCTGGAATGACGACAGCCCGGGGCGGAATCGCCCCCCTCGTCTCCACAGGCTCTGGACCTCGGACATCCAAAATGGGGGTGCTGGCCGTCAAGACCACATTGGCCCCAAGGACCGCCTCTCGCCCCACACGGACACCCTCCACCACAATGCAACGCGATCCGATGAACGCCCCATCTTCCACAATGACCGGGGCCGCTTGAAGCGGTTCAAGCACACCTCCGATGCCCACACCCCCACTCAGGTGCACGTCGGCCCCGATTTGGGCGCACGACCCCACCGTGGCCCAAGTGTCCACCATGGTTCGCTCACCCACATAGGCTCCGAGGTTCACGTACGAAGGCATCAAAATGCAATCCTTGGCGACAAACGCCCCGTGCCGCACCACCGCGTGGGGCACCACACGGACTCCCGCAGCGGCATACCCTTTTTTCAACGGCATCTTGTCGTGAAATTCGAAGGGGCCCACCTCTTGGGTGACCATCTTTTGGATGGGGAAATTCAGCAGCACCGCTTGCTTCACCCACTCGTTCACCTGCCACGTCCCGTCGTCAAGGGGCTGCGCCACGCGCAACCTGCCTGCGTCCAAGCCCGTCATCACCTCGGCAATGGCGTCCTTCGCCTCCTGCTGTTGAAGCAAGGTGCGGTCCGCCCACGCCTTCTGCACCCGCGTTTTCAATTCTGCTGCATTCATGCCACGAAGGTAGCCAGCAAGCCTGTGGCGACATGGCTACATTTGGGACATGGCGCGACTCATTGGATTGGACGTTGGCGGGGTTCGCACTGGGGTGGCGTCCACGGACGACTTGAAGCTCATTTGTTCGCCGCTGGAAACGGTGAAGACCTCTGAACTCATGGCCAAACTCCGCGCCCTAACCGACGCCCACGAGGTGGAAGGGTTCGTTGTCGGCCAACCCAACCTCATCGCAGGCACGGCCACAGACAGCACCTCTCACATCGACAAGGTGGTCTCCAACCTGAAGAAAGCTTACCCCCATCTGGTGATCCACTTCGTCGACGAGGGGCACACCTCGACGGAAGCCGCGCGCATCCAATTGCAAGGCGGCATGAAAGCCTCCATGCGCCGTGAGAAAGGAAGCCTCGACGCCATTGCCGCCAGCCTCATCCTTCAGCGCCACCTGGACGAGGGCCGCTCAGGGATGGCCAGCAAGCCCTTGCCCGACTTCAGCTTTTGAAAACCTCGACAGTCTTCTGCTCGCGCACCAAATCGGTGAATCGCCCCTCGTAGCGCGTGGCGCGCACAATGTGGTTGTCCACCCAATGGTAGTTGCCGCCGCGTGGCTTGTTCATCAACAGGCCGTGGTACTTGAACCCGTGCTTGTTTAGCCACGTCTCGGTCACCTCGCGGTGCTCCTCTGTGCGGGAGGTGAAGAACGTGATGATGTGCCCTTCGTCGTACCAACGGTTCAACGTCTCAAGGGCATCTTCAAACGGCAAGCACGTGGCCATGCGTTCGGGCTCTTCGTTGGGCACGTCTTCAGTCACCGTGCCGTCGATGTCGATCAAGTAATTCTTGACGTCGTCAGGGAGTTGCGGAGAAGCATTCAGGCCTTGCGCATCCTGCGCGGGTTTCAAGGTGTGGTCGCTCATGAGGCCATCTAAACTAGCCGCCTCCTCAATGCCATCCTAGGTTTGGGGGTGGTGAAGCCAAACTGAAGTTGTCAACACCTCAGGCTCAGCCATCCACGCCCCGTTCCACGCACTCACCTCTTCGCCTGCGAGCACGTGCCAATTGGCCCAACGGTCCTGAGGCACTCCTTCCCGCATAAGCATGTTCTGCGCCTTCTGAGATGCACTCCATGCTTCAGACCGCTTGGACTTGAGGGCACGTCTGAACTTTTTGAGCCATTGCGCCCAAGCTTTGTCCACGCCCTTTTCGAAGGCGCCACCTGCCCCCGACAATTCTGGGGCGAGCTCCATTCCTGTCGTACGAATGGCCGAGGTGGCTTCGGTCAATGCGGCATGGTGCGATGCCAAGACATCTCGATGTGCTTTCATCCAGTCGTCCAACACCCATTTCTCCCATTGCTCCACCGTCATCCAGCCGTCGCCTGGTTGCCATCCTGAATGGGCCAATTCGGGGGCAATCACCAAGCCATGGTCACGCAAGCGCAACGCGGGAAAGGCCACGCTAAAGACGTCGAATGCACGGGGCAATTGATGCCAATACCTCCACTCACCTGGCCCAAGGACGACACACGCGCTCTCCAGCAGCATTTCCTGGTACAACGGGCGAAGCAACACCCCCGGGCTGCACCTACCCGCCTCTTGAACGGCCCATGCATCCCAACCCTGGGTCGGCTCCACGAAGACGTGTTGCCCTGCTTGCCAAGACTCTGCCCCCTCCTTCTCTTGATCTTTCAACATGCCAATGCGGCCTTCTTCGCCCAACCAAAACAACTGGTTGTCTCGCACGTGGGCAGGCCCCTGCATGGCGTCCGTATCTGCCAGAGCTTGGCGCACCCCTTCGTCGCGCATCTCACGCGCCCACAGCTCTGCACACGACGCCTTCAAGGCTTCATTGTCAGGGTCCAGCACGACCAACCCAAGCTCGCCGTACCAACGATGCATCCACCTGAAGAACACATGAGCGTATCGGCCGCCTTCCCGTTCCACGGCATCCAAATCCTGAATCAAATCTTTCACCACAGACTCTGGAGCGCCATCCTCGCCCCAAACGCCCACCAAAGCGTCCAGCCCATGCGTGGCCAAACGCCCGACGGGGTTGGGAATCGAGACGTCATCCGGAATCCAGTTGTGGGTCGCAGACTTGCCATCCACCCGGGCGGCTTCTTTCCAATCGTGGTCCTCCGAGGCCATCCAAAACACGGGCACCACTGGCACTCCCCATGCGAGCTCAAGTCCGCGCGCGGTGCGGACGGCCGAAAGCACTTTGTGGTGCAAGAAGGCCGCGCCGCCGCAGACCACCAATTGATGGCCGACGGTCACCACGCGGCAACTGTCCTGCTCGAGGTCTTGCAACCTTGGAGGCACCCAACCCTGAGCGGCGTACTGTCGATTCACTGCGTCCATGAACGCCAGGCGACGCTCGGCCGACCACGTGGCTTGTTGTGGCATTTGAGACCACCCGGCCCAGTCCCCTCCTAGGCCTTCAGGCAGCGCCGAAGGCCATGTCGCCAAAGCATCTCGCTGCCACATCAACGAATCAACTGCAGCAGTCCTTTGTGTTCCGACACGCCGTGAGGGCCTTCCATGCGAATGGACCAGGCGTACAAACCTCCAGGGCAAAGCTCGCCCTCCATGTCCAAGCCATCCCATCCTTGCCCCGGCGCTTCTTCGCCGTCAAATTCTCTCTGCCACACCACATTGCCCCAACGGGTCGTCACTGTGGTCCATGCACGGCAGTCTTGAGGTAGGCTCGGCATCCAAAGATCGTTGACTTGGTTCAGGTCTGGTGTGAATGCGTTGGGCACGAACAAGGCCTCCTCGGGCTCCGGCATAGAGCTTCCACGAATGGGCCTGTGGCTGGAGGAAATTTGCATCTCCGTGGGCTCGATGAAAAAGTCGTCCACGAAATAGTAGGCCAGCGTTCTTCCCTCGACGTCATCTTTTCGAATCCGGGGCGTCTTTCCCAAGAGCCCAAACGTGAAATGCGTGAAGGCCTCGTCAGCTTGAAAGACGAAGGTGTAATAGCGCCAATCCGGATCGACGAGCGCCTCGTGAATTTCAAACTGGGCGTGCAAATCCAATTTCTCATGCCCCTCCTGAACTGGTGCACCAAATCCCAAGGCGACCCCAAGGCCACTGATGCCCATGCCCGCGTCCACCCAATCGTGCACACGTCCAGACGTCAATGCGAAACTCATGCTGTATCGCTGACCCGGCTGCAGGGGCTGCGAGAACTTGCCTGAGAGGTACTCGTGGCGGGGAGACATTTCATCGCTGAAAGCCACCAGTCCTGCCACAGCATTCCCACCGTGGGGAGCCACTTTGGCCAAAGGCGTTTGGGGCAAATCGCCCGCCCCGGTGCCCTCGTTGTGGTAGTAGTCCAAGGTTTGGGAGGTGCCCAAGCTTCCCGACCAATCGGCACAGAAGTGCAACTGTCCAGTCGCGTTGGGCAGGGCCAAGTGGGACTCAAATCCACCGTTCACCACACGAAGTTGTGCATGTGCTGTCCAAGACAGGCATCCTGCCCAGAGGGCCAGAGCGACGTGCGGATTCCAAGACATGACGTCAAGGTACAACAGAAGGTCCCTACCTGCGGGTGGGGCTCGTTGCCAAGACCGCGCGGAGGCCCCACATTTGACCTGGGACCACGAAGAGGCTCGCCCTGAGTTGTCCTGCGGAGCGCTTCACCATGTCGGGCCGCCTCCAATCCGACACCACACCCGCTTCAATTCTGACGCGATGCGCCCATCGCCCCACTTCTTGAAGCACGTCCTCCGGGGACAACGCAGGCCATTGAGAGGGGTCTTGGGGAAACTGCATTCGCCACACCTTGGGCCGCAACACATCGACTGCGACCGCAAGGCGGGGCCGCCAGGCGCTGGCCGCGTCGGCCCCTTCCCACACCAACCCGAGACGCAGCGCATGGCCCGGCGCCAACGGCGCCTGCAATGTGTCCCGCTCAAATGCCAGGCTGTCAGGAATCAACACCCCCTGGCGCAATGGAGAGGAGCCCGCAGCATCTTCTCCGGCAATCCAGCCTTTGACGAACGGCGACACTTGGCCTTCGTTCAAGACCCAGGGCTGGTGGTGGTCCACACGGAGTGCCCACGTCTGGCCTGTATGGCCATCGTGCAGCCTGCGCTCCAAGAACACGTTGGGTCGGCGGGAACTCAGGGAGGAAGACAACCAATCGAACGTCGGTTGAGCCGCGGCGGCATGGACTTCCCATCCAGCACCCAACCACCATTCCCAGTCGTCTTCCGGATCTGGATTGTCCACGAACAGAGAATCGATGTTCACGTCAGAGACGTAATCGAACCTGACGCCATCCACAACCAGGCTGTCTTGAACTTCCGACGGGCCTGTGCATGACGAAGCCCACGAAGGAGCCGCGAACAACCACCACATCGCACCACAAAAGATTGTCCTTCCTTGCATGGAATGGGCAAGTTAGTGCTCGGAGTGCACCTCCACCTTGGCCTTTCTCACCTCCTGCTGGGGTGCTCGGTCCTTCACAGACAGCCCACGGTCTGCGCTGAGGTCGTCCACGGCAGGAAGCTCAGAGGCGTCCAACGCTTCGAGGGTCGAAACATGGTCCTCTGTCCGCTCGAGGACTCCCTGACCGCCCAAGGCTTCCGCAGGTGGCGCGGATTCAAGGGCCTTGATGTCGAGGGGCGTCTCAGTCGGCTGCGATGCTTCCTGCTCAGAGGCAGCTGGAGCATCCGCCGTTTCGACATGAGGCTTGGGCGAATCCAAGTTGCTTGCGTCGGACGGCATCGCCCACCACGTCAACCCCACAGCCGCAACCACGGCTGAACCACCAACCCACCAAGACATCTTCTTGGACGACGCTGGGACAGGTTGATCCAAGGCGCTGAACACCTGAGACTCGAGCCCCGCGGGCGGGTCGACCTCCATGTGGAGAGCCTCCTCACGGTACAGGCACTCCGCGGCCGTCCACGGTTCTTGGCTGGGAGCTTCAGGCATGTGCAAGTGTGGGTTCTCAGTGGTCATGCGGAGGTAGAACGTGGAGGATTGCCAATGGTTGCTTTACCCTTGGTTTTTTTCGTCTGGTCGAGGTGTGGCGCGACGGGCCATGGCTTTCAAGTTGGCCTGCAACTGCTTGCGGCCGCGGGACAGTTGGCTTTTCGACGTGTTGACGTCGACCTGAAGCATCTCGGCGATTTCCTTGTGACTGAATCCATCCACGAGGTACAGCTGGATGACTGTGCGGTACCCTTTTGGCAAGGCAGCCATGGCCGTTTGGATTTCACCCATGGTGAAGTCCGACTGCTTGGACGCCTCAAAATCCCGCGGCGTGGACAGCGCCTCCGACACATCGTCGTGGTGCCTGTGCTTGAGGTTGCGTCGATAGTGGGTGATGGCCGTGTTGACGGTGATGCGGCGAACCCACCCCTCGAAGCTGTTGAACTCGGTAAACTTGACCAAATTCTTGAACACCTTTACCCAACTCTCCTGCGCAATGTCGGCGGCCGCCTCCTTTCCGTCGGAGTACCTCAAGGCCGTGGCGAACACCTTGCCGGCGAACTTTCTGTAGAGACGTGTTTGGGCACCCCGCTCTTCCGCGATGCACCGTTCCAGCAAATCTTTCAGTTCGTCGTCCATTTGGTGTGCAAGCGTCCCGGTCCGTCAATCAAAGTGGGACGCGTCCATGCCCAACCAAGACAACACCGACCCCGAGAAAAGTTGCATCCGGGCCGACTCATTGAGCCCCATTTCTTCCATGAATTGCCCAAACTCCAGATCCCCCAACGGGAACGGGTAATCGGTGCCCATGCATATGCGGTCGGACCCTTGCATTTCCAGGATGTAGCGAAGGAGACGTGGGTCGTGTGTGATGCTGTCCACCCAAAACTTGCCGAGGTAGGTATCCGGAGCGTTTTCGTTGTCAATCGCCACGAGGTCGGGTCGGCAAGCATGGCCGTGTTTGATCCGCCCGATGGTGGGCAGGAAGGATCCGCCGGCGTGGGAAAACAACACACGCAAGCGAGGGTGCTTGTCCAATACCCCCGCGAAAATCATGGAACACGCCGCCCTGGAAGTCTCGGCAGGCATGCCCACAAGCCAAGGCAACCAATACTTCTCCATGTCCGCCTTGCCCATCATATCCCAGGGGTGGATGAACAACGACATGCCAAGCTCCTCGCAAGCTTCGTAGAACGATGCGAATCGAGGGTAACCCAAGTTGAGTCCATTCACGTTGGATCCGATTTGCACGCCTTGCAGCCCGGCAACATGGGCCTCATGCAGCACCTCGATGGCCAAGTCTGTGTCTTGCATGGGGACCGAGGCCAAACCCACGTAATGCTTGGGGTGGTCACGCACAATTTGAGCCAAATGGTCGTTCAGGAACCTCGCCAAATCGGCGGCATCCTGCGCCTTCGCCCAGTAGGAAAACATCACAGGGATGGTGCTGACCACTTGGACCTGCACACCAGCCTTGCCGTACTCTTCGATGCGCTCCTCGGCGTTCCAACAATTGGAGGAGATTTCTCGGAAGAAGAGGTCGTCCCGCATCATGTTGGCGAACCCCGGACGGGACACCTCCAAATGGATGAATCCCCCATAGCCAAATTTCTCCGACCATTTGGGCATGACCCGGGGCAAAATGTGCGTATGGCTGTCAATTTTGAGCATGGCAGGTCGTTTCTGCGGCTTCCAAGATACACGAAGGTCATGCCCCCTTTTTCACCCGCCGCAAGTCCAAACGGTTGACCGGCGAAATGGCCCAACCTTCGACGTCCTGCCGCAAGACATGGGTGACGCGGTCGTGGAACAAAGGGATGACCGGCATTTCGCAGTGCACCAAGCTGTCCATGGCCAAGTAAAGGGCCCGGCGCACTTCTTCATCGTCTGACAACGTCAGCGCTTGCTGGTACATGGCTTCGAATTCGGGATTGTGGTGGTGCGTGTAATTGGGGCCTCCAGGTGAAAAATTGGCCTTCACGAACAGGCCCAGGAAGTTTTCCGCATCCGGGTGGTCCGCCAGCCACGACTTGTAAAACACCGCCACTTCGCCTTGCGCCACGCGTTCACGCAGCACGGACGAAGGCAAAACGTCGATTTGAACGTCCAACCCCAGGGCCGTCCAGTCGTGCTGCATGGCGGCGCACAAATCGGCGTAGTCCGATGTGGTGCTGACCACCACGGTGCCCACCCCCTTCCCGTCGGCGTGTCCCGCAGCGGCAAGCAAGGCCTTGGCCGAGTCCAAATCAAGGCGAACAGGACGGGGGTCGGCACGACCAAGCATGGAAGGGGGGACAAACCGATCCGTGGCCGACACCGAATTGCGGCGCAGGTGTCGGACCAGGGAGGGGCGGTCCAATGCCAAGCTCAGGGCTTGCCTCACCATGGGCTTTTTCAGTGCGGGCGGCGTTTGGCTCCCGTCCACCACCACACCCAGGTAATCCGTTTTCAGAAATGGTACGTGCTCCAAGCGGAGCTCCTCCGCGAACGACGTGCGAAGGCCGCCCTCCTCGTCGAGCAGCGTCTCCATGAACGACGGGTGCAAGCCGCTGATGAAATCGTACCGGCCTTGGGTCAGCCCAAGGAATTCCGACCCCATGTCTTGGACAACGTCGATGTGCACGGCGTCCAAGTAGGGCAGCGAACGTCCTTCATCGTCTCGCTCCCAATACCTGGGGTTGGGATGCAGCACCAAGCCAGCGTCCTCCAGCCACCACTTCAACACAAACGGCCCTGTGCCCCCAGGCTGGTCTCGCAAGCTGACGCCTTCGTTTTGGGCATGCTCTCGGTCCACCACGGCCCCGTACGCCGTCGTCAACAATCCCAGGAACGGTGGATACGCGTGACTCAGCTGGATTTCCACCGTGTTGTCGTCCACGGCGCGGATGCCTTTGGGAACGACCGCATCCAGAATCCACCCCCCAGACGACACGACCGACGGGTCGCGCAGGCGTTCCAAGGAGAAGACCACGTCAGTCGCCTCAGCAGGTCTTCCCGACGCGAAAGCGATCCCAGGCCGGAGATGAAACGTGTAGGTGTGGGTCGCGGGGTCAACCTCCCAGGACTCGGCCAAGCACGGGACCACGTCGAGTTCGGCATTCAACTCCACCAGACCATCGTACAATTGATCCACCACCCACATGTGCTCGAGGCTTCGGGCGGCCGCCGGATCCAAGCTCGTGATGGCTGCACTTTCGTTGTATCGGAACACTCGTTTGTCTGTGTGCTCGCTCCCTCGGTTGGTGCCCAGGCTGCAACCTGTCCCTCCTCCCAAAACACCCAGAACCGTCAAGGCCCAAATCCAGTGAACAAGGGGGGTGTTTTTGCGTTTCTTCGACACAGGCCCGAAGGTACGCGGAGTACTTTTGCGCCCTCACAACACGCCATGGTCCACCGTCCACAATCGCCCTCGATTTTTCAGCCCTTGCTCGTTTTGATCTTCATGCTGCTTGGGACGGTTTCGGGCTTCTCGCAAATTGGCACCTTCACGGTCCGCGGACGGGTCACCGACGCACGCACCGGCGAATACGTCCTGGGGGCCAACGTCATTGTCGATGGCCAAAGCCAAGGCGCTTCCACCAACA
>MDTB01144373.1_pt1 | contig 13805 bp, 16 predicted proteins | sample 811161 | NCBI WGS metagenome assembly MDTB01 (sample SAMN05326650, study PRJNA326480) | marine metagenome | isolation source: seawater | place: Mediterranean Sea | collected 2009
TATCACTAAATAATTTTGGAATTTTTTTTGTAAAATTTATAGTTTCATTAAAATTAATGCTTAATATATAAGTTAAGAATAAAACAATTAAAATTTTACTTATAATAGTAATTTTGTTTCCAATATTAAAAGGATTAATAATAATTATAATAATAAAAAATAAACTTATATTTAACATAGTATAGATATTTTTTGTATTATCTGAAAATTTATAAAAATTTTTCTTAATAGCCATATACATTTATAAAATAAGTTTTTCTAATGTTAATTTAATATGAAAACTAAAAAATATAATAAAAGAAAGAAAAATAAAACATATAAAAAAAAACATTATAATAGTGGTGAAGGAATGTTAACAACTGTTTGGGGACCTAGTATGTGGCATTTTTTACATACAATGAGTTTTAATTATCCAATAAATCCTACTAAAATCGAAAAAAAAAATTATCGTAACTTTATTCTAAATTTACAAAATATTTTACCTTGTAAATATTGTAGAGTAAATTTAAAACGAAATTTTAAAGTTCATCCCTTAAAAATGTGTGATATGAAAAATCGCTATACATTTTCTAAGTATATTTATAAATTACATGAAGTTATTAATAAAATGCTTAAAAAAAAATCTGGTTTATCATATTGTGATGTAAGAGAAAGATACGAACATTTTAGAGCAAGGTGTACTGATGAAAATCCCAGATTATTTAATTTTAGAAAAACAAGAAAAAAAGAAAAAGGTTGTACAGAACCATTATATGGTAAAAAATCTAAATGCATAATAAAAATAGTTCCTCAAGAAAAAAAATGTAAAACAATGCAAATTGATAAAAAATGTATAAAAAAACGATTATAATTAATATATTTAAATACTAAATGTATTAATTTTTATTTATTTAAAATTGGCTAAAATCATTTACAATGGGTCTTGGTAAATCACTATTAGTGGTATAGTTAGGAACTTTTTTACAATCAAATGCAGGTTCAGGACATCTTGCACAAGGAGGACAAGGTGTGCATTCTTTTTTACTAGGACATGTTGTAACATTTGGACAAGTCGGACAAACTGGCGGAACTATTTGACTTTTTAATATATACAAATCTTCTTCACCATTTGGTATTTGTTCTTTTGAAATAAATTTTTTCTTTTTCACTATTTTCATATCCTTCCTTATTAATACAACCTAGGAGAGAAGTTGAAACAAGAGTTAATAATAATATTAAAAATAAATGTATTTTTTTAAGTTTCATTATATTTTATATAACGAAAATATTTTAATAAATTGATATTATTTAAACTATAAATATTATATTTACATTATGTCTACTAAAAAAATTAAACCAATACTAAAGAATAAACATATAGAAGATGAAACTATAATTGAAATTGGTGTTGATGAAGCAGGACGAGGACCAATGTTAGGTAGGGTTTATAGCGCTGCTGTTATTTTACCTAAAGATGAAACTTTTAAACATGAACTAATGAAAGACAGTAAAAAATTTACATCTGAAAAAAAAATTAATGAAGCAGCAGATTACATAAAAAAAAATGCTATAATGTGGAATGTTGCCTATTGTAGTGAAAAGGAAATAGATGATTTAAATATTAGAAATGCTACACATAGAGCAATGCATAATGCAATAAGAAATTTAATAAATAATAATACTACAAATAAATATCATTTATTAATTGATGGTAATGATTTTAAACCATTTACATTCGTAAATAATTTAAGTATCGTTCAAATACCACATACATGCATAAAAGGTGGTGATAATATATATTCATCAATTGCAGCAGCTTCCATATTAGCAAAAGTAGAAAGAGATAAATATATATATGAATTATGTGATAATAACCCTGAATTACATGAAAAATATTCAATTCGTAAGAATAAAGGTTATGGAACTAAAGATCATATGAATGGAATTCTTGAACATGGTATATCAGATTATCATCGTAAAACATTTGGTTTATGTCGTAACTATTGTAATTAAATTAATATAAAATTGAATATTATATTTTTTAATTTATTATATTAAATGAATACTAATATTGTTTTATCAATGAATGATTATAACTTTTATTTTATGTATCGTATTAATAAATACGAGTGGAAATATTTTTTAGAAAGACCATTTTTAATAAATATACAACATAATACAAATATTATTTATGGTCAATTTATTACTTCAAACTGGTTTAAGTGTTTGATTAATCCAACAGATAATATTGAATTATTGGTAATAAAACTACCAAAGAAAGGAAATAATATTACAATAGATAATATATTATATTATCTAACAGATGCAAATAATTATGATAACTTAGATTTTGTTGCTGTGTATTATAAATACTCTAATGATTATATAAAAAAATTATGTAATAATAATTTGAATAATAAATTAGATAATGATAACAAAAGTATTAATAATAATATTAAAATAAATGATTTTAAGGAAATTGGTATAACTTTTGGATGTTATATGAATAAACAAAAAGATGGTTTGGTTGAAGTGTTTAAAAAACAATATTATATTACATGTCCTAATTTTGTTTTAAGACAAAATTGATATAAAGTTTCATAATTATAGTTTAATAAATAATTATGAAAGTATTAGTATTTGATACTGAAACTACAGGATTACCTATTAATAAACCGGAGATTAGTGATGTAAATAAATGGCCTCATGTTATACAGTTAAGTCATATATTATATGATACGGACAACGATATAATTATTGATTGTCATGATGATATTATAAAGTTAGATGATAAGATAAATATAAGTGTAGAAAGTATTAAAATACATGGAATTACAAGATCACAATCAAAAAGGAAAGGTATAGATATATGTCATGCTTTAGATAAATTTAATGAAATATTTTTAAAAGCAGACATAATAGTAGCTCATAATATTTCTTTTGATATTAAAATGATAATGGTTGAATTACTACGTAATAATAAACAACAAATATATTTCAATTTACAAGGATATGATATGAAAAAATACTGCACTATGAAAAATTCAGTTAATATTTGTAAAATTTTAAAAACTAGAAATAATGGAAATACATATTATAAGTTTCCACGTTTATCTGAATTACATACTAAATTATTTAAAACCCATCCAAATGGAACACACGATTCAATGGCAGATGTGCTAATTTGTTTGCGTTGTTATTGTAAAATAGTAAATAATAATGACGTTATAAAAAAGTGTAATTCTTTAAAAAAATTATATGACATGTATTGCAGTTAAATCTAATTAATAATATAATTTTTATGCACCACACATAAGACACTCTTCATTATCATTATCGTTTTTTTCTGGTTCAATCGTAAATTGTTGTGGTTGATGTCTTGGTTTTCGTCTTAAATAATATATACCTGTTTTAAGACCCTTTTGCCAAGAATAAAAATGCATAGATGTTAATTTATTATAATCTGGATCTTCAATCCATAAATTCATACTTTGTGATTGACATATATAAGCTCCACGATCTGCTGCCATATTAATTAATTCTTTCATAGGGATCTCCCAAACAATCTTATATTTTTCCTTAATATTATCTGGTATTCCAGATATATGTTGTATACTTCCCTTATTAAGAATTATGTTATTTTTCAATTTATCACTCCATAATCCAATATCAATTAATTCTCTCATTAAATATTTATTAACTAATACATAATCACCTGCCATTGTTCTGCGACTATAAATATTGCTTGTAAACGGTTCAAAACATTCGTTATTTCCAAGAATTTGTGAAGTAGACGCTGTTGGCATTGGTGCTACTAATAATGAATTTCTTAATCCGTATGTTTTTATAGATGTTTTTAATGTATCCCAATCATATCTATCACTTGGTTTAACATTCCACATATCAAATTGAAGAACTCCATATGATGCAGGAGAACCTGGAAATGATGAATATGAACCTAACGTAGTTCCTGAATTTTCTAATTCTGCTTTAATTGGTTTAACAACATTAATGTTTGGTTGTTTATTAGCAACATCTGTATATTCTCTACACATTTTATCATCATTTACAAATAATTCAACATCATCTTCTTTACTTTGTCTAAGAGCCATCATAATTTCACAGCGTTCTATGGATAATTCATTTGATTTTTCTAATGAAGCATAGTATATCGTTTCAAAAATTAATTTATTAATCTCTTTTGCTTTATCACTACAAAATGGTAAATCCATCATAGCAAAAACATCAGCAAGTCCTTGAACACCAATTCCAATTGGACGATGTAGAAAATTACTTCGTTGTGTTTTATCTGTCGGATAATAATTTACATCAATAATTTTATTAAGATTGTTTGTAATAACTTTCGATACTTCATGTAATTTAACATAATCAAATGTTTTATCCTCTTTTACAAATTTGCTCAAACCTATACTCGCCAGATTACAAACTGCTGTTTCATCTTTATCACTATATTCGATAATTTCAGTACACAAATTAGATGATTTAATAACACCTAAATTCTTTTGATTACTTTTATTATTTGCATGGTCTTTATAAAGTAAATATGGTGTTCCTGTTTCCATTTGTGAATCTAAAATTTGATACCATAAGTCTCTTGCTTTAACTTTTTTAATTTGTTTATTTTCACTTTCATATTTATTATATAATTCTTTGAAATTATCACCATAACAATCTGCAAGACCTGGACATTTATCCGGGCAAAATAAACACCAATCATCGCCCGATTTTATTTTTTCCATAAAAAGAGATGGTATCCATAATGCATAAAATAAATCTCTTGCCCTTTGTTCTTCATCACCATGATTTTTCTTCAATTCAAGAAACTCTTCTATATCACTATGCCAAGGTTCAAGATAAATGGCAAATGAACCATTACGTTTACCGCCTCCCTGATCAACATAACGAGCTGTTTTGTTATAAACTTGTAACATAGGAACAATACCATTAGATGTTCCGTTTGTTCCGCGAATATGACTTCCCTGACCCCTGACATTATGAATGTGTAATCCAATACCACCTGCCCATTTTGATATTTTAGCACAATCTTTCAAAGTATCATAAATACCATCAATGCTATCATCTTCCATTGATAATAAATAACAAGAACTCAACTGTGGTCTTGGTGTTCCGGCATTATAAAGCGTAGGTGTAGCATGTGTAAAATATTTTAGAGACATCAAATCATAGGTTTCTTTTACTAATTCCATATTATTGCCGTGAATACCTAACGCTACACGTAACCACATATGCTGTGGTCGTTCCATTATTTTGCCATTTATTTTCATTAAATAAGCACGCTCTAATGTTTTAAAACCAAAATAATCAATTTCATAATCTCTCTCATAATTAATTAAATTATTTAAAAAATCTTTGTTTTTTTCAACTGTATTAAACAAATCTTTATGAATTAAAGGAACATTTACATCATGAATATCTTTAAAATTATATAATTCATTGATAACATCTGAAAAAACATTGTATGTATTTTTATGGTTGTTTGATATAATAATTCTACTTGCTAATATACCATAATCGTAATGTTTTGTGCATAAAGAAGCACATTGTTGAGCTGTTAGTTCATCTAACATTGTTGTAGCTATATTGGGATAAATCTGTTCAATTACTTCCATAACCAATTGGCTATAATTTAATTTTAATTCTGGTTTCATATTAATACTTAGATTTTTTACTCGATTTAAAATTTTATCAAACGATATATCTTCATATTCACCATTTCTTTTTATAACCTTCATATCATTATCTCCAGACATTATATATATTTAATTATATAATTTTAAGTAGTTCTCAATAAATATTAAATTACAATTTTTTTAATTTTTTAATTCTATTTTATAAAAATTGGAAAAAAACTTAAAATTTTAAGTTTTATGTAACTTGACTTTTGAAAAATTAAAAAAAATGGTCTAATAAATTTGAAAAATTACATCCAGAATGATTAACTAATAAAAAATTAAAAGAAAAATATATACAAATTCCAGGTAATACTAGTTCAAAATTATTAGAAAGAAATAAAAATAATTTATTAAATGAATTAGCTAACGAAACATTATTAAAAAAATTTAATTAATTATATTTTATGTATTATTATAGGGCTCAGTTGTAATATTAAAAATACCATTTATTTCGTTTTTTAATATAGTATTTGATATATCACTTTCTGATTTAATAATATTATTTTTATCCAGTAAACATATACCCTTATTAATACTGTTATTACATCCTGATTTTATTTTATTTAGTTCTTTTTTTTTTTTCGTTTAGGTTTACGATGTTCAAATCCTTCTACTTTTTCCTTCTCTATTATTTTCCATATGTTTTTAAATTTTGGTAATACTAAACTAAACCATAGTTTATTTCTTAAAACCAAAACACAACTTATCACTTCTAATTTCCAATATATATTTTTTCTCCATGACATATTATCATACTTATTCATCATTTCTGTTTCCCACGCATTAAAATTATTTTCATTTATATTTAATGGTGCATATTCATAACTAGGTTTTTCATCTTTAAGAAAATACATTATAATCCCTTTTTGTTTTCCATCTGCAGATATATTAAAATTACCATCTTCATTAAATTCTTCAAAATCTTCATATTCTATAAATTTTGTTTCCAAAAAATCACATTCGTTTAATTCACAAACCTCCATTTGTATTTGCATCTGTATCCAATATTCATATTTTGGAATACCATTAATTTCTCTATTAACGATATTTTTTACCTCAACCATTCTACCATATAAATGTGAGGATTTGTGGGTGTTAATACCATCAGGTGATGCTGCAATAAACTTATGTTCTTTATGCGGAATACAACCAAAATCTGACACTTTTGTTTTATATTTTGATTCATATAATTCAATTGATACTGGTTCATATTTTTGTCCCCAATGCATAGGTGATTCAGTATTAATATTATTATATTTACTTACGTCAATATCATTACACTTTTCGTATATTATTTCATTTTGCATACGTGGTGTTCCAAAAACCTTCCATATATTACTAGCAGTTAAAACCCCATGGCGAAAATTATACCATTCATCTGTTCTTTGTTCTGGCTGTGGTATATTTTTAAGATAATCTAATTTTATTTTCATTTTTTTTAAATTAGGTTTAATTCTGATACATGTATTAATATATGATCTTTTAGGTGATATATGATTATAAAATATAGATAAAGAAATATTTATGGCGTTATCTATTATTTTGTTAATATTTATATTTTCTTCATCATAAATATTATGTATTTGTAAATATATGCAATCATTTAAATTTTTTTTTAATTTGTTTTCAAAATAAGGATCTGCATATATATTTGGATCATAAGATATAATTTCATAAATTAATGAACCTGCCAACTCAATAATATTCAAAAAATCATTTTTTAATATACTATCCATTTCATTAAATATATCTTTCATATTAATAATATATATAATTCTTTATTATTTATCAATTTTATCTTTATCTTTTTTCTTTTTTTTAAACTTAATTTTATTAGTTGTTGGTAATGATTTAATAGTAGAATTTTTCTTTTCATTTCTTTTTAATGTATATCTATTTGTAGCATTATTAAAAAATAAAAAAGGAATATCTTTTATAATTCCTTTTTCCTTATCATAAATAACATCTTTAACACTTGTTAATCTTTTTCTATCTAATGATTCTATTAAATACTTTTTTAATGTCGCACCATTGGTATCATTTAAGTTATTATTTTGTGATAATTCATCCACATAGAAATTTAATTTAATAATTTTTTCTGTTTTACCTAATTTACACCAGCCCTCTTTCTTACTATTAGATGTTTCATTATGTAATATCATGTTCATATTTTTGCTTTGTTTAATATTATTTAAATTATCATCATTCATTATATAATTATGTAATTTAAAGTTTAATACATTTTATTAGAGTAATATATTATAATGAAAACTATAAATATTACAGGAAAAAAAAATATTAATAAATTAATTTATGATATAAATACGGAAAAGGTTTCTAAACGATGTAATATTAGTTATGAAGAACCAAATCATACTGAACAAATAAAACTAATTAATAAATATTATATGAATCAACAAGATAATATGGAAACTAATATTATACGTGAAATAAAATCAAAACTAAATGGTTATAAAAATCAAGATATCAAAAAACATATATATCAAGAAGATAAATTAATTAAAATAGACCAAATAATAGAAAAATTAGTTAGTTCAAGATTATTATGTTATTATTGCAAAGAAAATGTTAAAATATTATTTGTTGAAGTAAGAGATAATAAACAATGGACTTTAGATCGAATAGATAATAATATTTGTCATAATAATAATAACACAGTTATTTGTTGTTTAAAATGTAATTTGGAACGAAGAGTTCAAAATGCTAATAATTTTAAATTTACAAAACAATTAAAAATTAAAAAAATTTAAATAAATTTTATTGTAAACATCCATGATTACATATATAATATTGTTGATCGTTTAATAAAATATTTCCATAGTCATGTATGTAAATTCGATATAATTTTTTATTATTATTAAGTATTTCTAATAATTTATAAAAATCTTCTTTTTCTATATTTTGTTTTACACCTTTGAACATTTAAAATGCCTATATTGTAGAATAAAAAATAATTTAAATATATTTGTTTTATTAATAATAATGTATAAATCTTAAACTTCACAAAAAAAATTAAAGGAATATGTTCGAAAAAAAATAGATGAAATTGGAATATGTTTATCGATTAAAAAATATCATCCTGAAGAATGGGATTTATTTATATATTTATTTGAAAGACATAATGATTATCCAGAAAAATTTGACGGATTAATAGATATAAGTATTAGATACAATCCCGTATTTACAAATCAATTAGAGACTATTATAATTAAAGATAATGGAGATGAAGACGATGTTTCTGTACTTAATAATTATATTACTGGAAAATCAAAGGATAATTTAACTATTGCTATGAGAAATTCTATTCTTCCGCAAATACTTGAGTTTAGAAATAATAATTCTTTAATATGCGAACTATGTAAGAGTATCAAAAATCCTGAAATAGATCACTTTGAACCTCAATTTATAGAATTAAAAACAATATTTTTAGATAATTGGAAGGGTTCATCACCCATTTATTTTAAACAAAATAAAAGTCATTCAAAAATATTTATTAATAATGATATTAATTTTGAAAATGAATGGAATGAATATCATAGAAAAAATGCGAGATTGAGAGTTTTATGTAAAAAATGTAATTCATCAAGTGAAAAAATTAGGCATTTTAAATGTTCAAAGGTGTAATAAACATATCATTCTCTCTATTATTTCTTATTTAGAGTTACATAAATTAACATCTATTTTTCTTTTAAATCCTCCAAATGTTGGACAAGAAAATATAAATGTTCTATAAATATTTATATTATTTTCCATAATAAAGTTTTTAAAATTATATTTAAATAAATAATAAATATAATATATTTTATAAAATATATGAATGAAATAAAATGGAGTAATGGTAATAAGCCTATAAGATCTAGTAAAAATGATAAATTATTATATGATAATGAAGAAAAGTCTAATACATTAAATAAAAGAGAAGAAGTTAACGATAAAATTAATCAGAGGGAATTAATACAAAATACATGTAAAAACCCTTTTTTTGATTCAGAAGATTATATACAACATTTGTCAAATCAGCATGATTATTTAATGCCTCAAAAAACAAATTAAATATTTTCTTATAATAACAATTTAAAACATATAATTTACTATAATTAAATAATAAATGTCTAATTATAGTAATCAAAATAATTTATTATTAGATAATTTAATTAAGTTTTATAATATTAATGATAATTTACAAAATATGCTAGAGATTATAAATGGTCAATCTAATATTTCTTTACGAATAGTAGATTGGTTTGCTACTAATTATGCAAAACAAAAATTTACAACATATAACTTGAAAAATGGAACCAGATTTAAAGTTTATAATGATTATAAATTAAAACTTCGTTCTTATTCTAAAAAACGGTTTGATCCATTTTGTAGATGGGAAAGAATAACAATTCCATATAATGATAATTCATCAATACAAACAACCGTAGGACAACTTAATTTTTTTAAATGGGCTATAGAAAATGAAGTAATTGATTATATACAAAAAAATTATAAAATTATTGAAAATGATATGAATAATCGTAATAGTACTTCTAAAAAAAAAAATATAAGAATACAACAAAAAACTACTCGTAAAAAGAGAGAAGAATTATCAATATGTGCAAGTAAAAGTATTAAACAAGAAAAAGTATCTATAACAATTAAATTTGATTAATTTTATGTTAAAATTTAAATATAAAATTAAATTTTAACAATATGGGAAATAATTTATCTATAAATAGGATTAATTTTGAAGATATGAGATATATGCAAAATAATTCAAATGGTATAATTATTAATACTATGGAACATTATAAACAAAATTGTTTAATTGAGGGAACCTTACCTATAAGCAAAGAAGAAATTACATTAAATAAATTATTAAGAGAAGGATATTTTGAAGAAAATATTATAATATATGGAGAGAATTCAACGGATAATACATTAATAAAAAAATACAATCAATTAAATAAATTAGGATTTGTAAATGTATATATTTATATGGGTGGATTATTTGAATGGTTATTATTACAAGATATATATGGAAAAGATTTTTTTAAAACAACTACATTAGAAAATAATTTTTTAAAATATAAGGGAACACAAAAATTTAATATTAAATTACTATCTAATTAGTGCAGGTTAAATCTAAATCACCTGTAGTGTTATTTAAATTTATAACATCATTTGCTAACTTATCTGCTTCTGTATTAATATCTCTTTTTACAAAAACATATGTGATATTTGATAGTTTTTTTACTAATGTTTTTGCTTTATTATGTAATTCTATTAAATTGTCAGATTTAACTGCATATGATCCATTCATTTGTTTTATAATTAAAAGCGAATCGCCTTTTATTATTACATTTTTAATACCTAACTTTATAATTGTTTCTAATCCTATTATTAAACCCATATATTCTGCATAATTATTTGTTTGAATATTTAAAAATTTACCTCCTTTATAAATAACATTACTTAAATTATCATAAATAATATATCCACAACCAGAAGGACCTGGATTACCACGACTAGCACCATCAAACATTAACACGTATTCTTTTTCTATAGTATTATTTATAAATTTGTTAGTATCATTCAATAATATATTAATGTAATCAGGATCTTCATTGTTATTTATATTGCCATCTAATATCAATTTATTATCTGTTTTAGTATTATTTACCCAATTATCATGATATATATGGCATTTTTTTAAATATTCCAATGGGATATTATCTTCTCCTTTTCTATTACGTAAATCAATACGTTTTTTTGCTATTTCTGGTTTTGTTTTTAAATATATTACTTTAATATCTGGAATATTAGAAGTAAATTCCTCAAACCATTTATTATAAATTTGATATTCTACTTCTTCTATTTTATTTTCATTGTATAACATTTTAGCAAAAACATTTTTATCTGTATAAATACATCTTTCTGTGATTATAATATTATATCCATCTTTCAAAGCTTTGATTAATTTGGATATTCTTGTTATGTATGCCATCATTTGAAAAGTAAAAGCATATCTATTTTGATTTTCATAATATTTTTCTATCATATTTTTATTATCTTTATCTTTAATTTCATTCCATTCTTCTACTGGTTCTTCTAAAAAATATATATTATTATTATCTTTATAATAATCTTTTAGTTGTTTTACGAATGTTGATTTTCCTGAACCTATATTACCTTCAATTGTAAAAATTTGCTGAGTATTAGTTGTCATGATTGTATTTATAATTAAAGTAATATTATATTATTAATCAATTTTATATTTATATAAAATTGATAACAAATTAAGGTTAATACATAAATTTATATTATGAATCTTAATCAAAATAAGTTAACTAAAAATGAATGGGATAATATTGAAATACCAATATCTTTAAAAGAAAAACATGTTAATAATCTAATTATTAATGGTTATGATAATGTATGTTTAGTTTTCAATAATTCATTATCTATCATGAGTTACTTAAAAGTTAGTTTTTCCAAAGAAATGGATATATATATATATGATAAATATCTAAAACCTCATATTGAAAAGGTAAATAAAAAATATAATTCTAATATTATTTTAAATGATAATTATGACTTAAAAAAAATCACTATTAATAAATCCAATCTAATTCGCTTTAAAAATACAGATAAAAATTTAGAAAAAGATAAAACAAATATTTTTGAATTTATATTATTGAAGTTACTTGAGAAAATGTATAAAAACAAAAACAAAAATCAAAAAAAATGGCTATTTTATATTTATACATTAAATTCGTTAGTCTATTATAATATAAATTTAATTAATAATATTTTAAAGAGTATTATTATTAATATTATTAAAGAATATGATAAAGAAATAAATATAAAAAAACTTATTACTATAAGTCAAGACGTAATAGAAAAAAATAACTATTTACTTGATTATGCAGATATCAAATTGTATGAACATCAAAAACAATTATTTACCTATTGTAAAAATAAACATTCAAAATTAATATTATATATTGCTCCAACAGGAACAGGAAAAACCATATCTCCTCTTGGTTTATCCAGTAAAAATAAAATAATATTTGTTTGTGCAGCAAGACACGTCGGTTTAGCTCTGGCAAAATCAGCAATTTCAATGAAAAAAAAAATAGCTTTTGCTTTTGGTTGTAATAACGCTGAAGATGTTCGACTTCATTATTATGCAGCAAAAGATTATACTGTAAATACCCGAACAGGTGGTATTTGGAAAGTAGATAATTCTATAGGAGATAAAGTAGAAATAATGATATGCGATATTAAATCTTATATACCAGCAATGTATTATATGCTTGCATTCAATGACGCTGAAAATATTATATTATATTGGGATGAACCAACAATAACATTAGATTATGATGAACATGAATTTCATTCAATTATTAAACAAAATTGGCAAACAAATTTAATACCAAATGTGGTATTATCATCTGCAACTTTACCTCATAAAGAAGAAATGTTAGAAACTATTATGGATTTTAGATGTAAATTTGAAGATTCTAAAGTATATACTATTGAAAGCCATGAATGTAAAAAAACTATTCCTATTATAAATAATGAAAACTATATTTCTATGCCACATTATTTAAGTGCAGATTATAATGAAATAAAGGAAATAATATCACATTGTAAAAAATATAAAACATTGCTTAGATATATTGATTTGGGTGAATTAATTAAATTTATATTGTATATCAATGAAAATCATTTATTAAATAATAAGAAATATTCGATAGATAATTATTTTACTGATATGAATTCTATTACAATGTTAAATTTAAAAAATTATTATCTTCAAGTCTTAGATAATATAAAAGATGAATCGTGGGAATACGTTTATCAATATTTTATCAATAATAGAGAAAAATATTATGATTCAAATATTCATTTTGTTACAAATGATGCATATACATTAACAGACGGTCCATGTATATTTTTAACAGATAATGTTAAAAAAATAGCAAAGTTTTGTTTGCAAGAAGCAAAAATACCTAAAAATTTATTAAATAATATATTAAATATAATTAAATATAATAATAAATTAACTGAAAAAATAACTGAGTTACAAAAAAAATATGA
>MDTB01009346.1_pt1 | contig 13803 bp, 10 predicted proteins | sample 811161 | NCBI WGS metagenome assembly MDTB01 (sample SAMN05326650, study PRJNA326480) | marine metagenome | isolation source: seawater | place: Mediterranean Sea | collected 2009
GACCAGCAAACCCCGTGGTTGTTCGGGTGCACTTTTTCCTTCAGTCCGTATTCATGTGTATTGATCCAGTTCAGGTATTCCGAAAACCAGGCACGAACCGCTTGCTGATCAACCGTAATAAAGGACGGAGAATCCTTGAGAAGTTTGGCACCCCTCGCCACCTCGACGAGGTGAAGGGTGTCAATAATTCCGATGCTTCGTCCGGTGTATTTCCCCTTGATGGCCTGGCCATACAGCAGGCTCGGACGCATTTTTGTATCGTCCTCTACAAACCAGGCTCGTAAATGACGGACAGCAGGGCGGGCATATTTTTCCTCCCCGGTGAGGAGGTAGGCGGAAACCAGAGTACCAATCAGTTCGCTTAGGCGGATCATGGATTTTCGATGAGCAATAAAATTGGCTGGGTTGGTTTCCCCATCCCGGCGGATGTAGGGACCTTCGGGGTTTTCCGGATTGGGCCACCAGTAGTCCCCCTCAGAATAAAAGTCGTGCCTGTCCCCACTGCTTCTTTCACAGGTATCTGCAGTGACTGTGCGGGGCAATTCACAAAGATAGCCTTTTGCCTTCGACAGGATTCGGGACGATTCCACCGCCCGAAGGTCAAAGGAATTGTTGGTCTTTTTGGCACTAAACGACGCCGTAAACGGAAGCCAACAAAGGAGAGGAATTAAAAAACGGCTTACAGATCGATCCACTTTCTTTCCTCCCATGATTGTATTCCCAATTCCGCCAGTTCGACCCCCTTCGCACCCGATCTTAAATCGTAGGGAAAAGGTTCGTCCAAAGCGACATGGCGAAGGAAAAGTTCCCATTGGATTTTGAAGGCATTGTCATAAGTGATCGCGTCTGGCATTTCAGACCAGCCTTCATAAAAATTGATCGGTTGTTCGATATCTGGATTCCATACCGGCTTGGGGGTGACCCCAATCCCTTGAGTCTGGCACCCTCTCAGATTGACCACCGCCGAGCCTTTGCTTCCATCTACCTGCATCACAAAAAGATCGTCTCTTCGCACCCGCACCGTCCAGGAGCTATTAAACTGGCAAAGAATTCCATTCTCGAGTTCCATGGTCGCATAGCAGGCATCATCCGCAGTGCATTGATACGGATTTCCCTTTTCATCAATTCGTTCACCAATGTGCGTAGCTCCCCGGCAGGAGATACTTTTGATCGGTCCGAAAACATTATCCACGAGGTAGCGCCAGTGGCAAAGCATATCAATCATAATACCCCCACCGTCTTCCTTTCGATAGTTCCAGCTGGGACGCTGGGCTGGCTGGTCCCCGTCGTGCCCGGTGAATACCCAGTATCCGAATTCTCCCCGGACGGATAGAATCTCTCCAAAGAAACCCTGATTGATCAGAGTCTTAAGTTTTCGGATCCCCGGCAACCAGAGTTTATCCTGAACCGCTCCGTTCTTGACCCCCGCATCCTCGCAGAGTTGAGCCAGGCGAAGGGCTTCCTCCGTGGTGACCGCAGTGGGTTTCTCACAGTAAACTGCTTTCCCCGCCTTTGCGGCCATCTCCACAAAACGCGAACGGTGCAGGGTGGAACTGGCATCAAAAAAGATCTGATTGTCCGCATCCGCCAGCGCTTTCTCGATATTCGTGGTCCATCGGCTCACTCCGGTGCGCTCAGCCAAAGCCTTGAGTTTATTTTCATTCCGGCCAGTAAGAATGGGATCAACCGTGATCACTTCATCAGGGGAAACCTGAATACCTCCCTGCTCCCGAATGGCGCAAATCGACCGGATTAGGTGTTGATTCGTACCCATCCGTCCGGTGACGCCATTCATGATAATGCCAAGTTTGTGTTCTTTCATAGTATAATTAAGTGTGGTTCAAATAGGATTGCTTGATCGCATGTAAAAATTCCTGAGTTGGTTTTTCCCACCATCGGTTGGAGAAAACCTCGACTTCGATCATGCCATCGAAACCACCCTCCTCCACCATTCCGCGAATTGCCCGCAAATCGATGCACCCCTCCCCCATCAATCCACGATCATTGAGTAAATCATTGGTTGGGGTCATCCAATCACAGACATGATAGGCGAAGAGTCGGTTAGCTTCTGCTGTCCGCTTGGTTTGGGCTGCCAAATCGGGATCCCACCAAAGATGATAAACATCATAGGCGATTCCGACCAACGGATGATTTAACTTATCACAGACATCATTGGCACAAGCCAGGGAATTGATCGCGGAACGATCATCTGCATACATCGGGTGCAGTGGCTCAATGGCCAGTTTAATACCGAGTGATTCAGCGAGGGGCAAGGTTGCAGCGATCCCATCCGTGATCTGCTTACGCGACTCGATCAGGGATTGCCCCGGCACGGCCCCGCATACCAGAACAACCAATGGGGCACCCAAGGCAGCGGCTTCCTCGATAGCCCGTTTATTTTCCTGGATGGCATCACGACGTGATTTCTCCTCGACGGCCGGATAAAATCCTCCACGACAAAGGGAAACGATCTTCAAGCCAGCTGCCCGAATGGATTCACCGGCTCTCCATGGATCCCGACCTTCCAGCCATTGTCTCCAAACTGTAATTCCGGAAACCCCCGCTTGGGCATAATGATCGACCGCTTCTTGCAGGTCCCAACCCTTGGTGGTGATGGTGTGCACACATAGGCGGGAAAAATCAGTCAGTGGATCGGCGATCATGATGGAAAAGAATAAAAGGGAATATTCATACGCCCGGCAATCCGGAGTGGACGAATCAGTGCCTCCTGCATCCGGGCTTGTTCATTACCGTCACGCAGATCAGGGCAGTCGGGATGGATCTCCGAAGAATCGATCACACCAAGCATTTGTAGAATCTCAGCCGTACTATGCTTATATCCGGCAGCACTCCCTTTTTCATCCAGGCGAAACACTAAATCCTCCAATGATTGAAAGGCTTCAAATAACTTATACACCCTCGAATCAAAGCTTTCTTTCCTCCAATATTTTTTGGCTGCACAAATAAGCGGACAGGCGGACACCCCGGCTCCAATCAACAGTGGTAAGCCCATTTTTATCGCAGAGGCGATCCCGAAATCATCCCCGCTGTGGGGAACGAAGTCGAGTCCGAGCTCGCGGCACATCGATGCCCAGTAAAGAAAGTGCGGTTCATCTAAAGTGGAAATTTTTCCGCCTACAAATTTCTCATGGCTGGCCAATTGGTGTAAAAGCCAGGGCTCAAAGGGAGTGGCCCATGGAACGAAAGCGGGCTCTAGTGCATGCACAAGTGCGGGAACTTTGATTTTTTCCAAAATTTCAAAATAAGCATCCCTCCTCATCTCCGGGCCCAAAGTATTCAGAGCCTGTGAGGTCATGATCATCACTTCACAAGGGCTATGAGCCTGGGCAATTTCAAGATGCGGATGATAACAGGATGCCTGGAAATCTGTGGGTGATGCCCCCACTGCGGTGACTCCACTGATAAAAGAAGCGTCCGGGTGTAGGGACCGGAAGCGGATAATCACTTCCTCATACAGTTGATTCGAGAGATTGAATACATAGCCCGTATCCGCATTGAGGACAAAAGTTAAATCTACTCCAAAATGCTTTGCACATATCATCATCCAGTGAAGCATCTTTTCAAAACTGCCCCAATCCGGTTCGCCCCCCTTAAATGGAAGCAAAGCGGCCACACAAAGGCGTGGGCTGGACTGGTCATCCAATAGATCCTCCTCTCGGGAGTGTGCCCAAACGGTTTCGCTCCATTGGGAATGGGGATGAAGTTGGTCAGCTTTGTGAATCATGAACTCTATTCTATCAGCTAATCGGTGATACCGTTAGGACAGAACTTGCATAATTAGCATTATTCAGACATTTTATTTGTCTTTATAAATGAATGACTTTCAGCCCATTTTTTTGGAAAACCTGCGGATTTCAATCCCCGGTTATTCGGTTCTAAGACTGGCACATCATCGTCACACACCAAAAAGTGACTTAATTGAAGAGCATACGCATTCTTACTCCCAATTTCTTCTCTATTTAAGGGGACAGGGAATTCAGACATTTGATGGCGAACCCATCCCCGTAAGTCGGGGTGCATTGTTATATTTCCCGCCTGATACCACCCATGGATTTATAAAATCCATGAAAAGCCCTCCGTTATCCCTGGTAATTAATTTTAAAGAAGATAAGACTAAAAAATGGAAGGTGAAAAATAAAGTTTTATTACCTGTGAGACTTTCGGAAGTAGAGAGTATACTTAATCAGATGATCCAATCCGTGGATTTTCACAAAGCACATAGTATTTTGGCCTCATCAAAAATATTACAAATATTTTCTCTCCTATTCAATGAACTCGATGAGGGAAACATTAATCATAGAGCGGTGTATCCAATAACTGAAAAAGTAAGAAGATTGTTAAGCGAATTACCCATTATTCCGAAAGCACCTAATGAAATCGCCCAAATTTTTGAAGAGGATTTAAGTTCACTTAATCGAAAAGTCCGTCGTGAATCAGCCCTCAATCTTGGAATTCTCCTCGATGAAGCCCGTCAGAAAAGATCCTATGAAGGTTTAAAAAAGGAAAACCTGTCCATTTCAAAAATTGCGTGGGATTGCGGATTTAGCGATCCAAATTACTTTGCCCGCTGGTTTCGAAAAAAAGTGGGCCAAGCTCCCCGTCAATGGAGAGAAGGAAATTCATAAACTATCCAAAATACCAGGCCATCTTAAAATAATAGGATAGGAGCATCTATTTTAATCTTGAAAGGAAACTTTAATTAGATTGTTTTTTTTCGATGAAATTACTCATATTATCGCTTTTTTGCTTTTCCTCCTTCCTGCCCTGTTTAAAGGCCGAGCCTGAATCAAAGGAATTATTTGGAGAGAAATTTTCAAGCCTTGATCATTTGTCCACTGGTGAATGGTGGAAACGGGCAAGGCCCCCGGAAGTTCCCTCCAAAAAAGGGAAACCGCCCAAAAGAATAATCGAATTAAAAGTTCCCCGTGATGAAGTGGTTGGCTTTGCCCTCTACACCCAGGATTCTGGAACCCTTAAATTGACCGGACAGCTTTATCCTCTCATGCCAGGTGAATCAAGGGAGGTCCGACTGGAAACAAAACAGGGAAAAGAATGGAAAGAAATTTCCAGGGTCAAGATCACTTATCCCGGATGGACCGCACATTTTCGAATTTCAAACTGGGACTCAACCAAGAATATACCTTATCGGGTCAGACATGGTCAGAAAGCTTCTTTCGAAGGGCTCGTTCGGAAAGATCCGATCAATCAGGACACGATTGTTGTCGGAAACCTGTCCTGTAATTCAAGCCGGACCAAAGGACCCCGACCTCAAATTATTGAAAACCTGAAAGCGATTGATCCTGACATGCTATTCTTCGCGGGTGACCAGACATACCATCACACGCAGCACACCGCTGGCTGGATTGAATTTGGTCTACAGTTCAGGGATCTTATCAAAGACCGGCCCACCGTGACCATCCCGGACGACCATGATGTTGGGCAGGCAAATCTGTGGGGAGAAAGTGGAATTGTAGCCACTTCGCCTGCCGGAAATAGTGGGGGGTATTTTTATCCGATCCCCTACGTTAACATGGTTCAACGTCAACAGACCTGGCACTTGCCCGATCCCGTTGACCCTAAAAAGTTGAAAAGAGGCTTGGAAGTTTACTTTACCCGTTTACGGGTTGGAGGAATTGACTTTGCGATTTTGGAAGACCGTAAGTTTAAGACCGGCCCCGCGGGAAAGATTCCGAAAATGGGGCCCCGCCCCGATCACATTAATGATCCAGCATATAATCGGGATGCGGTTAATCTGGAAGGCTTGGTCCTTTTGGGGGACCGACAGCTCAATTTTCTGTCCGAGTGGGGTCAGGACTGGGAAGGGGCTCAGATGAAGGCGGCTCTTTCCGCCACCGCATTCTGCGGAGCCGTTCATATACATGGTCGACCTGACAGCCGCCTTCTTGCAGACCTCGACAGTAATGCTTGGCCTCAAAAAGGAAGAAACAAGGCGCTGCATGAGCTTAGAAAAGCCATGGCCACGCACCTGTGCGGGGATCAGCACCTGGGGGTGGTGGTACAGCATGGCATAGATTCATACCGGGATGGGCCCTTTGCATTTACCAGTCCTGCAATCGTCAACACGATCTACGGTCGCTGGTGGAAACCGGAGGATGAAATGCCCGGACCCCGTCCTATTCCCAATTCCCCCCTCCCCTGGACCGGAGATTTTGAAGACGGACTGGGTAACAAGATTACCATGCATGCCTATGCCAACCCCGAGGACCGGAGTGACGAGCTGAAAAGAGCGGATGGATTCGGAGTCGCCCGGTTTAATAAAAAGAATCGCACAGTCACATTTGAATGCTGGCCCAGATTCTCCAAGGTTTCTGATGGAGATCAGGCTCAGTTCCCAGGTTGGCCGGTTACTTTTAAAATGACTCAAAATGATGGACGAAAAATTAAAGGCTGGCTGCCAAAATTGAGTTTTTCGAAACCAAACCCTGTTGTACAGGTCTTAAACGACAAAACTAAGGAAGTTCTTTACACCGTAAGGGTACAGGGCAGAAACTTTCATCCAAAGACTTATTCAATGGACCCTCACAGTGTAAGGTTGGGTAAAGATTCACCTAAGACTTTGTTGTTTTCAAAAACAAGTCCTGTTCGGGACCCGAAAAAGGTTAAAGTGCTTTCAGTTAATCCTCACTTGTGAGGAAAGTCATGCCGCCAGTTATTTATCCCCATGCTCAGTTTCCCGTTTAAGCCGAGAAATGGTCTCCACATTTCTTGATCCAAGGTAAGCAATAAGGTCACGCAAATCGTTCGGCTTAAGTGTCATCCCTAAAGCCGGCATGGCTGAAACTGGAGGAGATACTGTTTTTACATCAGACTTTCTGAGATCTTGTTTTTTACCATCCGGTGATAGCACAAGCAAACTATCCTCCTCATCCGCTAAAATTCTGCCCACCAAGGCATCCCCTGAATTCATACTAATCGTGGATAGACCATAGCCAGGTGATATCTCCGCATTTGGATTGACCAATGATTCTAAAAGCTTGGATGGAGTCATTCGGTCTCCCACAAGACTGAGTTCAGGGCCTTGTAGCCCTCCTTCCCCGTTAATCTTGTGACACTGAAGGCAGGCACCCTGATTTCTAAATACAAGCTCACCAGAGTCGGGATCTCCCCCGTGCAAACTCAATGCATGAATTCTGCCAATACCTCCAGCAGCATAAGTCGCGGCAACCTGTTTGGCTTGATCATTTGAGCTTGCTGAAAGGGTTTCGTATAAATCCAGCCACAACTCATTCCTGAGGTTTAACTCTCGTAATTTCCAAAGATTTATTAAAGCCTCACTTTGTTTCTCTGCAAGAACAGAGAAAATTGCCCGTGCAACCATTGGGTTGTCCTCCTTGATTGCAAGCAGGGCTTTGCCCAAAGCACCATCCATTTCACGCTTCAACAGACCTACAAAACTAACGGAACGGACGACATCCTCTTTATCCTCAATCAGTTGATTAATCACTTCATCATCCGTGGGATCATTTAAGCTTAGGAGGGAGCGGAGGTTGGAAGCTCGTACTACCGGGTTGAGGCTGGGATCCAGAACCTGTTTACGCAAGACTTTTGGATTCATGGAAATACCAGTTTCCAAGATAAATTTTCCAAGGAGAGAAGCGATTTTGGGAGATTTTTCGTTTTCCACTAAATTCTTGATCTGATCACCATATGAGCTTACCAAGTCCGTCCGAGAAAAAGTTGATTTAATAGTCGGTCGATAATGACCCAAAACTGGATCAGTATCTAAAGGGATAGACCAACGCAACAAAGCTTCCATTGCAAAGGCACGAACTTCTTCCTTAAGTTTAACATCGCTACAAAGCTTAATCAGAGCACCGGCTGCTTCTTTTGAACCAATTCGAAAGTAAGCAGCAATCAACCTGACCTGTTGATGATATGGAAAGTCTCCAACATTCAATGAAATCAATTTTTGACCAGTAACGCTATCCAATACTTTTGTGTCATAAATCGCGGAAACCGCCTCATTTCGGATATTTTCCGACTCATCATCTAAAAATATATCGATGTGTGGATGCCCAAGGCGTCGACAAATTAAAAGTGCAAGCATTCGTTGTTCTTCAGAATCAACCTTTGCGTACCTGAGGGTCGATTCGGTAGTTGCCAATCGGCTAAGTGCGGAAAGTAAAGAGTGGCGTAAGGTTACTTCAAAAGAAGAACCTGCATTTTTTTCACCGCATTGAAAAAGTGCTTCAACCGTTTCTTGATCACCTACTGAACAAATTCGACCCAAGGCTATTGCAGCTAATGTTGTCACTCGCGAGGAGGAATCATTCAACAAGGAAAGCAAAGGTTCCTTGGCTGATGCTAGTTCAATATCTCCGCAGGTACGGGCAGCATTTGCTCGAATTTCAACTTCACCGGCACTAAGACAAACAAGTAAATCAGAAGCAACCGATTCATGACCCTTACCAAAAAGTTGCCCCATAGCCCATACTGCGTGGAGCTTCCTATGATTTTTATTATCATCGGATCTCAAAACTCCTGAAAGAAGTTCGATAGCAGGTTCTCCTTTTTCAACTATTGCATGTTGTGCTGCTAATCTTACTCGCTGATCATCATGGGAAAGTAGTGATTCCAATTCTGGCAGTGAACGAGACGAAAAGCCCTTTTTAAAGGCAAGTGCGGTTTCTTTCCCGATCGCCTGCATTTTGGGGTCAGTTGGACGCATAACCTGAATGGTTCCATTCTTGTTGACTGACCATCCGCCTCCATAGTCCGCCAAATAAAGGTTGCCATCATAGCCATGTTCAACATCACAAACCGCCACACCTTCTACCACGACAGAACTTCGGTCTATCTCAAAACTTGAACTTTTTGACTTTAACGAGACATGAATGATATTGGAACTTGTTGCAGCCCCCCGATAGTTAGTTACCAGGAATCCATTCTCTAAGTCGTCGGGCACAGTGTTTCCGCTAAGCCAGGTCACTCCGGACGGACCGTTCCCAAGATGGCCAATTGGAGGGTATACCCATTGAGGCTGATCTTCGGTGTAGGTTTCATACATATTTTCTCCAACCCATACCGATTTACTAAGTCTGAAGTCTCCCCAGTCCAAAGCATTGGCGTAGTGATGGGGAGACTGATGAGACATGTCCCAACCAGAGTCAGTATTGTCCAGAACATAGACAATTCTTGCTTTGTCACCAATATCTCCGGTGTTGTCAAAAGTGAAAAGGTTTCCCTGGTCGTCAAATGCCAGTTCCTGTGGATTTCTCAACCCATGTGCATAGACCTCAAAGTTCATCCCGTCAGAATCGCAACGAAAAACCGCACCTCTTCCGGAAGCCTCAAAAACTTCCCCGTCTTCTCTCTCAACATAAAACCCACGATCCCCGATTGAAAAATAAAGGCGACCGTCAGGTCCCCTGATAATGCCATGGAGGTCATGACCAATAAAAGAAACCCGCACACCAAAGCCATCGACAATGTTTTCCATAGTGTCCGCAACGCCGTCGTCATCTGGATCAGTAAGCTTACGCAAAGCTGGTATACAGGTAAAGTAGGTTGCGTTTCTTTCTGCAAGGACCGAAAAACCTATACCATCCAAAGGTTTATCGAAAGCATCCGAGTAAAGAGTCCGTTTATCAGCAACGAAGTTTCCATCAGTGTCTTCAAGCCTAATCAATCGGTCGGGAGTCTGCTCATACCAAGAGCGATCGCGTTTATCTGCATGGGCATCGTAGAGAGCCAGGCGGTCAGTTACGGTTCGGGAACGAAAATCTCCGCGTATCATTTCTCTTGCACGTCGCAAGTCCGGGACGCCAAACCAGAATCGATTGGCTTCGGAAACAAAAATTCTTCCTTGTGGGTCCATGTCAAGGCTGGCAGGATTCTCAACATGCGGATACGAAACCCAAGTGTGACCGCTATACCCGCTGTGATTTATCTTACCACGGAAGGGTGTGGATTCGTTTCTTAGTTCAGGCATGCTTGATTCATCAACCGCCAGTGGTTTGGCGAAGGATAGGAACGGGGTAACCGTTGCAAATGTAATAAGAAAGAGATTTTTCATGACAAAAACTATATCCTACTTCTTTTTAAATCAGTCTCAAGAACGACTTAATCGATATCAAATAAGAAGTTGTACGAATAAGGTGAAATATCTCAGTTCATTTTGATGGGCAACCCACTTCAGTTCAACTAAGATTAAATGATGGATCCATCCAACCCATACAGAGACTACACCCAAACCATTACAAAAATATTTCAGGAGGGACTGTCCTTACCTCATGGAGGAATGAAGAAACCAGATTCGATTCCAATTGATTTTTCATCACCAAAGGTTCTTATTCTAGCTCCCCACCCGGACGACGAATGCGTAATGGGTTCCTTACCTCTCAGATTGCGGCGGGAAGTTGGATCTCAGGTAATTACTCTACCCATCACTTTGGGAAGTAATCCGGACAGAAAAGACGAAAGAATGGGTGAAATTCAAGCTGCCTGTGAATGGATAGGTTTTGATCTCGAAGTAATAGAGGATCGGGGATTGGATAATATTAATCCTTGTTTCAGGCTCGAAAATCAAGAGGAATGGAAATTTTCCACAACCAAGCTTGCGAATGCAATTGTAAAAAATAATCCGGACATGCTCTTTTTCCCAAACGCGACTGATTGGAATCAAACCCACCTAGGGGTTCACCTCCTCGTCATGGATGCACTCTCGACTTTAAATTCCTTCTCCACCATATTAGTCGAAACTGAATTTTGGGGCCAAATGAAGGATCCTAATTTAATGGTGGAAAGTTCATCCGATGAAGTTGCTGATTTGGTGGCAGCCCTTTCCCACCATCGGGGAGAGATCAAACGGAACCCTTTTCATCTGCGGTTACCAGCGTGGATGCAGGATAATGTTAGAAGAGGAGCAGAGGTGGTGGGAGGTCAAGGAGGCAAAGCTCCCAAATTTGATTTTGCCACACTTTACAAGCTCAGTCGTTGGGAGGATGGTCATCAATACCGCTTATGGGATCATGGTAAGTTCTTGGCCCATGCCATGTCAGGAAATAAAAGCATCCTAGATCAACTGAAATAAAAATTAGTCTGTAAACTTCAAGTCGTTCGCCATAATCTTTTGTGCAAATAGAAGTTTTCCCTCGTTATCATAAGCTTCAAGTTTAACTTGAGAATTTACTTTTCTAGTATCAAATCGAAGAAGGCAAAAACCACAGGTTTTATTATATCCCCAAATTAAACCCTCGGTTTTTATTACTGAATGCACATGTCGATTAGTCAATCGACCGCTGACAAACTCGAATAAATCATATCCATTCACGCGCTCAGTTTTACGCAAATCTATTCGATGGCGATCAGCCGCAATTAACAGCACACCTTCAATTTTTTCTTTCTCAATGAAACTGAAAATTTCTTCTCTTTCTTCTGGATATCCATCCCAGGGGTCTTTACTTCCTGGTTTGATCCCTTTGGAAAACGGAACTGAAGATGCAATAATTTTAAATTTGGCTTTGGATTGACTTAGGGTTTTCTTGAGCCATTTTTTTTGAATCTGACCAAGCATCGATTTTTTCTCGCGATCCCTGTAGTATCGGCAATCCAGCATAATTATCTGTACCTGACCAAGGGTAAAGGTTTGCCAACAACCTGGATTTTCATCTCCTCCACCAACAACAGGATTATTCCAATTTTTAATGAAATTTTTAAGAACCGGTTTCTTCCAGACTGGTTGATCGACCAGAAATCCTGGAATACAATCATCAGTACCAAAATCATGATCGTCATAAATCGAATGCATGGAGGTCTTGGAAATAAGTTTTTTCCATTCCGGACGGGAATGCCTTCGTGAATAACAATAATCTCCGGTCCATTGAACATCTTCAGGATCATCTATGTACACATTATCACCTAGCATAAGCATCGCTCTAGGGTCATAATTTGCTATCAATTCCCACACGCTTTCATATTCTGGAACGAAACCGGAGCACCCACCAAATGCGATGGTAAATTTAGCCCCCTCTTCCGGTTCAGAAAAAGTACGAAAACCAAACTCTCTTGACGGGTCGAGGAACTCTTTTCCGTTAACGAATATCCGATAAGAAAAATAAGTTCCCGGTAAAAGGCCATCCACATTCACCACACCTACGAAACCCTCCTGTTCTGAGGTTTTTACAGTCTCGCGACCTGTATGGCCGTTAATTTCAACACCAACCTCACACGCTCCATCCGTACGAAACCAAAAACTTGCAGAAGAGTCACTGACCTGTCCGACCATTGGTCCGTGGATGATAAGCGATGGATCAACAGCTTTTTTCCATATTTGAAAGCCTTTACTCTCTCTTAAGGGCTTCAACCATTCTCTCGGTTCTGCTAAGAATCGTTCAAAAGGCAATCCAATTTCCACAGCCTGCTTTGCCATGGACAAGGCTTGCTTATCATTTCCTTCTTTTAACAGGCAAAGCGTTGAAATAAATGCTTTTTCAGCTGGGTCCGAGTGTTTTTTGCCAGTCTTAAGCTCAAAGTAGGCTTTTTGCACTTTACCTTCAGCTAGCTGTCGGAAAGCGTTTCTCTCACGGTCATGCTGTGCAGATAAAAAAGTTGATCCAATAAATGAAAATGCAAACCATAGGGTGCATCGGGCAAGGGATTGCGAATTACTCATGCAATGAATTAAATATAAAGCATTATTCAATACTAGGAAAATCGATTATTCACTAAAAAAAATTTGAAAAAACAAAAAGGATTTCTGCTGAATCAAATCAAGCAGAAGATTAAAAAAATTCAAAAGCTCCATTCAATTCCCAAGCCAAGGTGAAAGAAGTCCTTCAATTGCAGATCTCCTGCCATGGATAAATCACGGTCAATCCCCCAACTGTAAGCACCATGCCCAGTCAAAGAAAAATTTTCGGTAAATACATGTTCCCCCCCTGTTCTAAGAGAGAAGAAATTTACACCATCATGACCGTCAGGGATGTACCCTTCATTCCATCCCAAAATACCTGAAAAAGAGACCTCGAGGTCTTCACCAAGGGAGTAAGTCTTTCCACTTGACCATTCGAAAAAGAACCCTTCGGCATCTAGTGAATATACTCCGTCCAATGCAGTTCCTACTCCCCAAGGAAGTTCACCATAACTAATACCCGCAGACCATTCATCGTCGGACTCATTGTCCATGGCAAAAACCAAATGGGTATAACCGGCATAGAATTCTAATGCCTCCACCTCCTGAGTCAGGGCGAAACTATACTGCCACTCGTCATAGGAATGGTTGGATGACCGCCCATACCAAACTCCACCTGAAAAGTGATCGTATCCCATTTCCAACGAACTAATCCAAAGAGATTTCCCGTCCAGGGCATCCCTACCCTCGGAAGAGTACTTACTTTCCCAACCGGCATGCACATGAGCTTCAAAAGTTTGATGAGCATGCATTTTCTCAAAGGGTTTACTAACATCAGATTCATGGGCATGACATGAAAAATAAGAAGCAATTAGAACAAAAGCTTGAATGGAATAACAAATTTTCAAGTGAATCCTTAAATAAAGCTTAGGATCAACCCGTAACCAAAAAAGAAATAATCACCCGATCAATTCCTTGATCACCTCGCCACCAAACTGACTTAATTGCTTATGTCGGCCGGCGTGATAATAAGTCAATTTATTGTCGTCGAGACCAAGCAGGTTCAGCCATGTACAATGGACATCTCGGATATGATGGACGCACTCAATCGCCTCCGCTCCGATCTCATCGGTCGCACCAACCGTGTGCCCGACTTTGGTACCACCACCGGCAAACCACATCGTCATGGC
>MDTB01055964.1_pt1 | contig 13803 bp, 13 predicted proteins | sample 811161 | NCBI WGS metagenome assembly MDTB01 (sample SAMN05326650, study PRJNA326480) | marine metagenome | isolation source: seawater | place: Mediterranean Sea | collected 2009
GAATTAGACGAATTGTCTTTATCTACTGGAAAATCAATTAATATTAATCTAATAAAAAAAGTATTAGAAAATGAATAAATACAGATCACACAACTGTTCAGAATTAAACGAAAAAGAAATTGATAAAATTGTTTATTTATCTGGCTGGCTTCACAGAAAACGAGATCATGGCAATTTATTGTTTATAGATTTAAGAGACCATTACGGAGTGACCCAGTGTGTTATTGAGAATGATAATAAGTTTTTTTCGGTTTTAGAAAAATTAAGACCAGAGACAGTTTTGAAAATAAAGGGCAAAGTAATAAGAAGATCAGAGGAAGCTATTAATTTAGAGTTAAAAACTGGTAAAATTGAAGTATCAATACAATCAGTAGAAGTTTTATCTGAAGCAAAAGAATTACCAATACCAGTTTTTGGTGAACAAGACTACCCAGAGGAAATACGACTTAAATATAGATTTCTTGACTTAAGACGTGCAGAGATGCATGAGAATATCATTTTAAGATCTAATGTTATTTCTTTTATAAGATCTGAAATGTTACAGCTTGGCTTTCTAGAGTACCAAACTCCAATTTTGACATCATCAAGTCCTGAGGGTGCAAGAGATTTTTTAGTTCCGAGCAGATTAAACCCTGGTAAATTTTATGCATTACCTCAAGCTCCACAGCAGTTCAAACAATTAATAATGGTCTCTGGTTTTGATAAATATTTTCAAATCGCACCTTGTTTTAGAGACGAGGATGCCAGAGCTGATAGGAGTCCAGGTGAATTTTATCAATTGGATCTTGAAATGTCATTTGTTGAACAAGATGATGTTTTTAATATTGTAGAAAAACTAATGGTTAAATTATTCAAAAAATTTTCATCAAAAAAAATTATTAATGAAAAATTTCCAAGAATTACTTATAAAGATGCTTTAGCTAAGTATGGAACTGATAAACCAGACTTAAGGAATCCATTACTAATTCAAGAAATTACAAATTTATTCAAAAGAGACGACGTAAAGTTTGAAATATTTAAAAAATTAGTAAAATCTGGATCAATAGTTAGAGCAATAATTACTAAAAACACCAAAAATAAACCGCGTAGTTTTTTTGATAATATTGATAAATGGGCGAAGGATCAAGGAAGCTCTGGTTTAGCATATTTTACTTTAGAAAAAGACGATGGCATAAAGGGAAAAGGCCCAATAGGAAAATTTTTCAGCGAAGAATCACTAAAAGAATTAATGAAAAATTGTAATGCAGAAATAGGAGATAGTATTTTTCTTTCATGCGGAAAAAAAAATGAAGTGGAAAAGATTTTATCTTTAGCAAGAAATAAAATTGCAAAAGACTTAGATATTGTAGCTAAAAATCAATTTTCTTTTTGCTGGATTGTTGATTACCCCATGTTTGAATTAGACGAAAATTCTAAAAAAATAAAATTTAGTCACAATCCTTTTTCAATGCCGCAAGGAAATATTAAACAATTAGATTTTGATAATCCGTTAGACATTAAAGCTTATCAATACGATATTGTATGTAATGGAATAGAGTTATCTTCCGGTGCAATTAGAAATCATATACCAGAACTAATGTACAAATTATTTTCTATTGCCGGTTATAACAAAAAAGACGTAGATGAAAAATTTAGTGGGATGATTAATGCTTTAAGTTATGGAGCACCACCTCATGGCGGGATAGCACCGGGTATCGATAGAATCGTAATGATGCTTGCAGAAAAAGAAAACATTAGAGAAATCACTCTTTTTCCAATGAATCAAAATGCTCAAGATCTAATGATGCAGGCTCCCTCAGAGGTAAAAGAAAGCCAGTTAAAAGAGTTAAGCATTAAGAAAGATATCAAAAAAAATTAATTTTTAGTCTTTAAATTTATTCTAACATCTGAAAGATCAACTAATTTTTCTTCATACTTGCTTCTCACAAAACCTTTTGATGTAATATTTTTAACAATTTTAAGAAATTTATCTTCACTATTATCAGTTTCGACACTTTTTGAACTAACTATTGACGGTGTGTGAGCAAGTTCTTCTTTTCCCAAATATGAAATAGCAAGTTCTCTAAATACGTAATCTAGTATTGATGAAGCGCTTAAAATCCTATCATTACCAATTACATTCCCAGAGGGCTCAAATTTTGTATCAATGAATGCATCCACATATTCGTCAAGCGGAACTCCGTATTGCAAACCCAACGATATAGCTATTGCAAAATTATTCATCATTGCCTTGACTAGCTCACCTTCTTTGTTGGTATCAATAAATATTTCACCTATTTTGCCATCATCATATTCTCCAGTATGTAGATAAACCTTATGATCCCCAATCTGAGCCTTTTGAATATATCCTTTTCTTCTATCAGGCATTTTAGATCTTGAACTATTTTTAAGTTTAATGCCATTAGGTTCAATTAATGTCTTGTTATTGTCTTTTGTTTTTAATTGTTTAGTAATACTATCTGGCAAAATTTTTTCAATTTTGCTGGATTTATTATCGTTTTTTCCACCAATTTTTTTCGTTTTACGATTATTTAATTTTACATCTATTAATTCAACTTCTCCGTCAGTTCTTTGATCAATTTTTGTTAATTCTGTCTCATCTAAATTATTTAAGCTATGGACTGTTTTAAAAGTACAGGTATAGTAGGTTTCAACGATATATTTTTTCATAAATTTTAAGGAATCTCTTTAAAAAATATATATTAATTGTATAAGTTGTCTATTATATAATTATTCAATTAACAATTGTGTGGATTTAAAATTTTATGATTTTCAAAATAATATTTACTTGGTGGAATAAACAGACACTCGGGACATTTTTAAAAACACTTTTTTTTGGGAGGTATGTTGGCACAGATGAGCATGGGAACAAATATTACGAAAGTAAAAAAAATGAAAGATGGGTTATTTACTCAAATAATATTGAGGCAACTAAAATAACATCCGATTGGTATTTATGGATGCACCACACTTTAGATAAAATTCCAGATACAAAAGAAAACAAATACTCATGGCAAAAAAAACATTTAGAAAATCAAACTGGTACTACAAACAGTTTTAAACCAGTAAAAATTAATAAAAATAATATTAAAAAAAAGTATGAAACTTGGAAGTAAATTCTTTTTATTGCTTTTGACCATAAATTTCATTTCATTTTTAAAAGCTGAAGAAAAAATAAACTCTACTCCATTATTGAACATAGATGAAATAAAACCAAGTTTTGAAAATTTAGATGAAAATGATAATGAGAATATTTCGTCAACCAAAAAATTAAAAGAAAAAAAAAATAGTCAAAACCTAAAATCATCACAAGCGATCCTGATAGGACTTGATAAAATTACCGCAAAATCAGTAAAGTTATTAGTAAATTTAAATGAAAGTAAACAATTCGGACCTTTAGAAATTAAAATTTTAAAATGTGGCAAAGTTAAAATTAATAACAAAATAGACAGCGTTGCTTATATGCAGGTGAAAGATTTGACTAAAAATGAAAATGAACAAGTATTTATATTTAATGGATGGACCTTTGCATCTGACCCAAGTCTTAGCCCATTTGATCATGCAATTTATGGTTTACAATTATTGAATTGTAGCAGTGCTTAATAAAATTTTTCTTTTCCCAGCCAGTTTGTGTCAAAATCAGATTTTAAAAATTTTTCGTGATTGAGTATCTTTTTATGCAAATCAATAGTTGTAGTTATGCCCTCTAAAACGAATTCATCTAATGACCTTAATGTTCTTTGTATTGCTTCGGTTCTATTTCTCCCTTTACAAATAACTTTTGCAACTAAACTGTCATAATAAGGTGTTATTTTGCAACCTTGAAAAATTGATCCATCAACTCTAGTTCTGAACCCAGAAGGTTGATGACAAACACTGATTGTACCTGGGCTCGGTTGAAAGTCTAACGCTGGATTTTCTGCGTTTATTCTACATTCAATGGTGTGACCTCTAGGATTAATATCACTTTGCTTTAATGCAGTATCTCCCGTGAAAGCTATCCATAACTGTTCTTTTACAATGTCTATTCCTGTTTGCATTTCAGTAACAGGATGCTCAACTTGAACTCTTGTGTTCATTTCAAGAAAATAAAATTTTCCATTTTCATAAATAAACTCAACAGTTCCAGCTCCTTCGTAATTAATTTGCTCAACCATTTTCACAGTTTTTTCAAAAAGATCTTTTCTAATTTCTTCAGTTAAAATTGGACTAGGTGTTTCTTCTATTAATTTTTGATGTCTTCTTTGAACTGAACAATCCCTTTCAGCTAAATGCACCGTTTTATTCTTACCAGACATAACTTGAACTTCAATATGCCTTGGGTTTTTAAAATATTTTTCAATGTATAATTCATCATTGTTAAAAAATTTTTTTGCTTCTGATTTTGCTGTGAGAAATAGATTTCCTAGATGTTTTTCTTCTTCTACAATTTTCATACCTTTTCCACCGCCACCACCGGCTGCTTTAATCAAAACAGGATAACCAATTTCTTTACAAATTGATTTAGCTTCATCAAGAGATTTTACGCCTCCCTCTGACCCTTTAATCACTGGTAATCCAAATTTTTTTGCAATTTTTTTTGCTTCAATTTTGTCTCCCATTTTAGAAATGATATCTGAACTAGGTCCTATAAATTTGATTCCATGCTTATTAACAATTTCTGAAAATTTTGCATTTTCAGATAAAAAACCATACCCAGGATGAATAGCCTCAGCACCGGTTAGATCTACTGCTGACATTATAGAAGAGATATTTAAGTAACTGTTTTGTGGTTGATGTGATCCTATACAAACACTTTCATCTGCAAGCCTTACATGCATAGAGTCTGAGTCTACATCAGAGTGAACAGCCACAGTCTTTATACCCCACTCTTTACAAGCTCTTATCACTCTAACAGCTATTTCACCTCTGTTAGCTATTAAAACTTTTTTGAACATTAATTTTTTATTTAAGTAGAACTAAAGTTTGACCAAATTCGACAGGTTGACCATCTTCTATTAATATTTTTTTTACTTCTCCGTCAACTGTAGAAGGAACATGATTCATTGTTTTCATGGCCTCAACTATCATTACAGTTTGGCCTTTTTTAATTTTATCTCCAACCTCAACAAACTTTTTTGCACCTGGTTCAGGAGCTAAATAAGCCGTCCCAATTATTGGAGATTTAACTCTAATTCCCTCATTTTCATTTGTAGATTTTAAAACCGATTTGTTAGGTGAAACCATAGCACTGGTTTTAACTTGCTCTATCCCTTTAGATGCTTTTGAAACTTTTATCTTTGTTTGACCTTCTTGATATTCGAGTTCTGTTAATTCGAATTCTTTTAAATTATCTACTAGTTCTTTTATTAATTTTTTATCTATTTTCATTTCTCCAAAAAATTATTAATCGCTTGCAATGACATTATATATCCATTAGCACCGAATCCGCAAATTACTCCTTTAGCAACTTTACTAATTAAAGACTTATGCCTGAACTCTTCTCTATTATAAACATTGCTTATATGCAATTCTATAATTGGTATTTTTAATATTTTCAAGGCATCATGAATAGCTACAGATGTATGAGTATAACCTCCAGCGTTTATGATTAATCCATCTTGAACATTCCTAGATTTTTGAATTTTTTCTACTATTTCTCCTTCAATATTAGATTGATAAAAAGTGAGTTCTATTTTGTTTTTTTTAGCAAAGTCTTTGCAATTATTCTCAATATCTTTCAGATTTGTATTTCCGTATTGATCTTTTTCTCTCTCACCTAAAAGGTTGAGGTTTGGTCCATTAAGAATTATAATTTTAATCATAAATTTTTTTCTAGTTACTGAATAACTTAATTATGGCAAAAATACAATTAAATGGAAAAAAAGTAGTTATAAAAACAAATTATTCATTATTTGAACTACTTAAAAAATATAAATTATCAAATAAAAAAGTCGCTATTGAACATAATGGAGAGATAATATCAAAAGAAAATCTTAAAAAAAAATATTTAAAAAATAATGATAAAGTAGAAATTGTTCATTTTATAGGCGGCGGATAATTTGAAAAAAGATACTTTTAAAGTTGCTAGTAAAAAGTTAAAATCCAGACTTATAGTCGGTACTGGAAAATACAAAAACTTTTATGAAACTGCTAAAGCTATAAATGCATCTGGCGCAGATATGGTCACAGTAGCAGTTAGAAGAATAAATATTTTAGATAAAAAAAAACCTATTTTAACTGATTATCTTAATCCAAAAAAAATTACTTTTTTACCTAATACAGCTGGTTGCTTTAATTCAGAGGAAGCACTTAGAACTTTAAGATTAGCGCGTGAGATGGGTGGGTGGAAATTAGTTAAATTAGAGGTATTGGGAGATAAAAAAACACTTTATCCCGATATGATAGAAACAATAAAGTCCACAAAAATTTTGGTTAAAGAAGGTTTTAAAGTTATGGTTTATTGCACTGATGATCCATTACTAGCAAAAAAACTGGAGGATTGCGGTGCATCTGCAATAATGCCTTTAGGTTCACCTATTGGTTCTGGCTTGGGTATACAAAATAAGATTAATATTTCCATGATTGTTAAACAGAGTAAAATTCCTGTAATAGTAGATGCGGGTATAGGTACCGCGTCTGACGCAACTATAGCAATGGAATTGGGTTGTGATGGTGTGTTAATTAATAGCGCAATTGCTAATGCAAAAAAGCCAATTTTAATGGCAAAGGCGTTTAAGGAAGCTGTAATCTCGGGAAGAAATTCATTTCTTGCAGGAAGAATGAACAAAAGTCATTTAGCCTCACCAAGTTCACCTTTAAAAGGACTGATTTAATTTTTTTTTGATCTTCTAATCCATAAAGTTCTAATTTTTTTCTTTACTTTAGTTTTCTTAACTTTATCTTTAGATTTTAAAGGTTGTCTGATTTTTTCTTTTTTTTTAGCGTTTAAAAAGGTTTTTGTTTTTTTTATTAAGTTGATCGAATGCACATTTTCAAAAGAATTAATTATTTTTTTTGATTTATTGAGTAAGTCAATTTTATACTCAGGTATAATAAAGTTCTCATCAGAAAATATTTTTATCTCAAGAGAATATTTTTTTTGAAAATATTTTATTTCTTCTTGTAAATAGTTTTCTATAAACAGCTTAACTTTTTCGGGAATATAAGAATTTATGAATTTTACTTTTCCACTAAAAGCTAAATGCTGCATTTTTTTTAATATTTTTTGTGAAAAAGATCCAAGGGATAATTGTGTTTCCCATTTTATTGACCCTTCACGTAACCTTTGTCTGGTCATCTCTAAAAGACCAAAATTACTGATTTTTCCAATTTGTATTCTTGCTCTGTCCCTTCTGATGCTTTCTCTCATTTTTTTTTCTACAATTCTTCTATTGTAAAAATTTGCCATGTCGATAAAATCAATAACAATTAAACCAGATAAATCCCTTAATTTAATTTGACGTGCTATTTCTTCAGCAGCCTCTAGGTTTGTATTTAATGCAGTTTTTTCTATATTTATTTGTTTTGTTGATTGCCCAGAATTGATATCTATCGAAACCAAAGCTTCTGTTGGATTTAGCACCAGATATCCTCCAGACCTTAATTTAACAGCAGGCTCATAAATATTAATAAGCTCCTTTTCAATATTTGCATCATGAAATAAAGGAATTTTTCCTCTATATTTTTTTATATTTTTCAAATTTTTTGGCATTAATTCTTTCATAAATTTTTTTGCTTTTTGGTAAGCATCATTACCTTCAACGTAAACATTTTTTGTGTCATTGTCATAGACATCTCTTAAAGTTCTTTTAATTATATCGCCTTCTTCATAAACAAGAGAAGGAGCGTTAGAGTCTAGCGCTTTGTCTTTAATTTGTTCCCACGTTTTTAATGTATTTTGAAAATCTTTTTCAATTTCATTTTTTGTTTTATTGGCTCCAGCTGTTCTAACAATCACACCCATGCTTTTTGGAATATCTATTTCATTAAGAATAGATCTAATTTTTTGACGATCCATTGAATTAAAGATTTTTCTGGAAATTCCACCTCCTTTAGGAGTATTTGGCATTAAAACCATATATTTTCCTGCTAAAGAAATAAATGTTGTTAGCGCTGCTCCTTTTTGACCTCGCTCTTCTTTTATAACTTGAATTAAAATTACTTGTCCTGGTTTGATTACCTCTTGTATTCTGTATTTTTTAATTCCGTAAGATAATTTTACCTTTTCACGATAATCATTTTTTTTTTTCTAAAGAAGGTCTCGACTCTTCGTGACTTTCAATTTTTTCATCCTTATTACTTGAAAATTCTAAAGGATGATCCTGATTTATATCAACTGGTGTATCCTTTAATTCCTCTCGAATCTTTTCTTCAGCAATTTTAATTTTATCTTTATCTTCAGATGGTAATTGGTAATAATCTGATTGAATGTCATTGAATGCTAAAAAACCATGCCTATCTCTTCCATAATTTACAAAAGCTGCTTGAAGAGACGGTTCAACTCTACTTATTGTTGCAAGATAAATGTTATTTTTAAAATTTAAATTATTTTTATCTTCATATTCATATTCTTCAATAACGTCATTAGACTTAAGAACAATACGAGTTTCGTTTGGATGCGATGCATCAATATATAAGTTTTTTTCCATTTTCTTAGAATTCCTTTTATTTTCTGATAATTTATAAATTTAAAATCTGTCATGAACTTCTATTTTACACAGTTTTTTCATTATTTGTACATTTAAATGTTATAATGCCTAAAGATAGTCAAAATTATTAATATAAATTTATAATAAATGCTAAACTTTTTAAATTTCTCAATGAAATTAATAATTATATTAACATCTGTAATTGTTTTTTTCATATTTTCCACACTTTGGTACTTTTCAATTGGTTTACCTGACTATAAAAAACTCTCAAACTATCAACCTCCAATATCTAGCAGAGTCTACTCAGAAGATAGTAAGCTAATAGCTGAGTATGCTCTCGAAAAAAGGCTATTCATCCCATATGACTCAATTCCAAAAAAGGTTGTAAATTCTTTCCTGTCAGCAGAAGACAAAAACTTTTTTAATCACCCTGGAATAGATGCAAAGGGAATACTGAGAGCAATAATAAATAATTTAAAAAATATTACTCAAAACAAGAGATTAGAGGGTGCTTCAACTATTACTCAACAAGTAGCAAAAAATTTTTTATTAACAAATGAAGTTTCTTTAAAAAGAAAAATTAAAGAAGCAATTTTAGCTTTTCGTATTGAAAAAGCATATACTAAAGAAAGAATATTAGAGTTATATTTAAATCAAATTTATTTAGGTCAGGGAACTTATGGGATTGCTGCTGCTAGCCTAGAGTATTTTGATAAATCTATCAAAAATTTAAATTATTCAGAGACAGCACTTTTAGCAGCTTTACCAAAAGCACCGAGCAAATATAATCCATACAAATATCCAGATGTAGCAAAATATAGAAGAAATTTAGTTTTGAAAAATTTAGCAGATAATAATTTTATTTCAAATAAACAGCTAAAGGTACTAAGAGAGTCAGAGATTAAATTAAAAAAAAGAAAAATTGAAATTGTTAATGAAGCAAATTCATATACAGAAGAAGTAAGAAGGACAGTAAAGAATATTTACGGATTTGAAAAACTTTACTCTCAAGGTTTAAGCATTATAACTCCACTGAATATCAATTATCAAATTCAAGCATTAAAGTCTTTAAGAAAGGGAATAGAGGATTATGATCGAAGAAGGGGTTGGAGAGGACCAATTACTAATAAAATACAAAACAAAAATTGGGAAATTAAAATTTCAAAATATAAATTAGACCCGACTTTAAACTGGAGAGTTGCAGAATTAGTTTCTGTTGATGATAAAGAATTAAAACTTAGAACAATCGATAAAAAAGAAAAAATTGAAGAAGGAATTATATATCCAAGAAATATAAAATGGACTTTAAGACAAAATAAAAATTTAGATGATGTGTATGAAGTCGGAGATATATTATTTGTAAAAAAAGAAAAAAATATTTGGAAAATAAAACAATACCCCACAGTTAATGGTGGAATAGTTATTTTAGACCCTTTTAAAGGCGATGTATTAGCTCTGGTAGGAGGATTTAATTTTAAAACTAGCGAGTTTAATAGAGTCACTCAAGCTAAAAGACAACCCGGTTCAGCATTTAAACCAATTGTTTATGCCGCTGCTTTGGAAAATGGTTTTGCTCCAAATTCTATAATTCTTGACGCTCCTTTTGTAAAAAGTCAAGGTGTTGGCCTAAAAGACTGGAAACCTGAAAATTATGGAAAAAAATTTTATGGCCCATCTACTTTAAGAAAAGGAATAGAATACTCAAGAAACTTGATGACAGTTAGAGTTGCACAAATCTTAGGTGTAGATGAAATTTTGAAACTATCTAAAGAGCTAAATATTTATGAAGATATACCTGAACTGTTATCGGTATCACTTGGAGCGGCTGAAACTACTTTACTCAATCTGACTTCAGCATATGCACCTTTTGTAAATGGTGGAAAAAAAATTAATCCGAAACTTATTTCAAGAATTCAAGATAGAAGAGGAAAAACAATTTTTTTAGAGAAAGATAGAAAGTGTATTGGATGCGATAAATTTATTAATAATAATGCTGAATTTCCAAAAATTGAAAGTACAAATAAACAAATTTTGAGTGAAGAAACAGCCTATCAGATGACTTCAATATTAAGAGGAACAGTAGAAAGAGGTACGGCAAAAAAACTTAATTCTCTTAAGGTTCCTTTAGCAGGCAAAACTGGGACAACTAACGATAACTATGATGCTTGGTTCATAGGCTTTTCATCTAATTTAGTAATCGGTGTTTACGTTGGATATGATAATCCTAAAACTTTAGGCAAAAATGAAACAGGCTCAAAAGCAGCCTTACCAATATTTAAAGATTTTGTTGAGAATGCTTTATTTAAAGAAGATTTTAACGATTTCGAGATACCCGAAAACATTTATTTAACTTCATTGAATTATGATACAGGACTGAAATCAGTCACAGGCGAAAAAAATTCAATCATAGAAGCTTTGAAACAGGAAGATATTAACAATATAAATAATAAAAAAGTAATATCAATTGCGGGTAGTGATAAAGTAATTAAATTAAGACAGTTTTATTAATGGAAAATTTTGACAACCACCTAAACTTAGCAAGAAAATCTTTGAGTAACATCAGGGGGTATCTTTGAAAAAGAAAATATCGAAGATAAATTAAAAGAGCTAGAGAAAATTACTAATAAAGAAAATTTCTGGAAAGACCAAAATTTAGCAAAACAAACTGTTAAACAAAAAAAATTTTTTGAAGATATTTTAAACTCTTACAAAGAATTAAATAATAACTTAGAAAATCTCAAAGATTTATTCGATCTTGCTACCCAAGAAAAAGATGAAGAAACAATACAAGATTGCATTCAAAAAATTTCAAACCTTTTACTAAAAATAAAAAAAAAGGAAACAATCTGCTTTTTGTCTGGAGAAAATGATAACAATGATATCTATTTGGAAATACACGCAGGGGCAGGCGGTACTGAAAGTCAAGACTGGGCTGATATGCTTAGAAGAATGTATATAAAATGGTTTGATAAGAAAAAATTTAAATATAAAATTATTAGCGAACATAAAGGTGAAGAAGCTGGCATAAAATCTTCAACTGTTAAAGTTGAAGGAGACTACCTATACGGTTTAATGAAATCAGAGTCTGGTGTTCATAGACTTGTCCGTATATCTCCATTTGATAGTGGCGCAAGGAGACACACAAGTTTTGCAAGTGTGTGGATATATCCTGCTATCGAAGACGATATTGATATCAAGATAGATGAAAAAGATTTGAGAATAGACACTTATAGATCCAGTGGTGCAGGAGGACAGCATGTAAATACTACTGATAGCGCAGTTAGAATAACTCACATGCCTACAAAAATTGTTGTGCAGTGTCAAAATGAAAGGTCGCAACACAAAAATAAAGAAACATGTTTTAAAATGTTAAAAGCAAGATTGTACGAATATGAAATTCAAAAAAAAGAAGAGGAAAATCAAAAAGAGTTAACTTCTAAAACAGATATAGGGTGGGGACATCAAATAAGATCTTATGTTTTACAACCTTATCAATTAGTAAAAGATTTAAGAAGCAAATTAGAGAATACAAATCCGGCAAGTGTTCTAGACGGAAATATAGATTTATTCATTGAAGAGGGTTTAAAAAACAAATGATTAGAAAAATTTTAAATAATCTATTTCTATTATTTATATTTTCTTTAATTTTATTTGTTTCAATTTTATCTACTGTTGGAATTGAGACAGATAAATTTAATAACTTAATCACAAATAAAATTGCAGAGTCGAAAAATATCGATCTAGAGTTACAAACCTTAAATTTTAAATTAGATTTAAGTGAGTTTAGTTTATTTATTGAAACTCAAAATCCAAAAATTGAATATTTAAATCAATCAATACCCACTAGGAATATTAAAGTATATGTAGATTTTTTTTCCATACTTAAAACAGATTTGAAAATAAATAAAATTAATATTCTTTTAAATGAATTAAATTATATGCAAGTAAAGGAAATTTCTAAATTAATTAAACCCTCAAATTTTAAAAACTTTCTTAATAATAAAATAAAAAAGGCAAAGCTAATTTCTGAAATTGAATTCTTTCTAGACAAGAATGGAGAAGTAGAAAATTATATTATTAGAGGTGAAGTTGCAGATTTAAAAGTTGATCTTTTTAAAGATATAATATTGTCAAAAGTAAATTTAAGTTTTTTTGCCGATAAAGAAGATATTTTAATAAAAAATTTATTTGGCAAAATAAATGATATAGAAATTAATAATGGGGATATAAAATTAGATTTAGAGAATGGTACTAAATTAAACTCAAATTTTATTTCAAATATAAATCTAGATAGTGAAAAAATAAAAAAATTTAATGAAGCATTAGGAAGGTTCAACTTAGGTGGAAATTTTAAAGAGTTAAATGGAAATTTCAGCAACAATATTTTAGTTAATCTTGATAAGACTTACAAAGTAACAAATTATAATTATAAACTTTCTGGAAAATTAAAAAAAGGTAAAATTGAATTATTTCATACTTTTAAAAATAATTTTAATATTGAAGAAATCAAAGAAATTTTTCTTTCAGATGCTCAAGTTGATTTAGATATAAGTAAAAAAAATTTAAATCTAGGTGTTAATGGAAAATATTCTTTTGATAATTTAGATTTTTTACAATTAGATTTAGAAACTGTTTTTAAAAGCGACATAAGAAAAATAAATGCAAATTTTGACTATAAAAACAGTTTTAATCTTGATTTAATTAATTATAAAAAACCTAAAAATGAAATTGCAAAAGTATCTTTAGAGTTCGAGAAGAATAAGAATATTTCTAATATTAGAAAACTTAATTTTAAGGAAAAAAATAATTCAATAAATATAAGTAATTTAGAATTTAAAGATAATAATTTTGAGTCTTTAAAGACAGCAGATGTAAGCACAAAAAATAATAATTTTTCTATTCAATGGGATAAAAAAATTATAATAAAAGGCAGCAGTTTTGATGCTACTAATTTACCTAAACTTTTAAATCAACAAGGTAAAGACAATAATTTTAAAAAAGTAAACACTAACATTGAAATTGATTTTATTAATATTAAGGCTCCACTTTCGGAAAAGCTTGAAAATTTCAGATTAATTGGAGAAATAAAAAAAGGTAAATTTACTAAAATTTCATCCAAAGGTGATTTTGGTGGAAATAATTTTTTAGATATTTCTTTAAAAAAAGATAATGA
>MDTB01116966.1_pt1 | contig 13803 bp, 17 predicted proteins | sample 811161 | NCBI WGS metagenome assembly MDTB01 (sample SAMN05326650, study PRJNA326480) | marine metagenome | isolation source: seawater | place: Mediterranean Sea | collected 2009
CCAAATTGTCCCTTCATGACATTCTCCATCGCCAAGCAAAACGAATACTCTGTTATTCTTTTTCTTGATTCTTAAACCTAATGCAATCCCTACTGCTGTTGGGAATCCATGCCCTAATGAACCAGTGCTTGCTTCAGCTCCTGGAACTTTTGTCATATCTGGGTGGCCACCTAAAATTCCCTTATCAGTACTGTACTCTTCGATATCTCGATCATTCAAAAACCCATATTTATGAAGTACTGCGTAAAGTGCTCCACAACCATGCCCTTTGCTTAGGATGAAATAATCTCTTTCTATCCAATCAGGTTGATGATTGTCGTACTTCAGCACTTGAGCATACAGAAATTCAACAATATCGACGATGGAATAGGAACTTGGGATATGTCCCTCTCCTGATCGGTGGACCATTTCCGCAATTTTTATCCTCAAATCACTATTCAAACTTAATCTCCATTATGAAAAACCCTGCCTTGTCCTCCATCAATGAGCATAGAGGTACCTACGCAAAATGACGCTAAATCTGAACACAAGAATGTCACAGCTTCACTGATTTCACTCAGTTTCCCAAACCTTTTAATTGCCATACGTTCATTCAAGTATTTTTGAACATGTTCTGGTCTCTCTTTACTTGCAGTATCCCAATAACCTCCTTCAGTAAACACGGCTCCTGGCATTAGAGACGTTAGAATGACGTTGTCAGCTGAAACGTATCGAGACAAGCTGCGAACGTAGGCATTTAATGCTGCCTTTGCCGCGCAGTAGGCGGGTGGGCCTTGATTTTCTAAAGCCGCAATTGAAGATATGTGACATATTCTTCCCCACTTCCTCTTTTGCATGTGAGGTATGTACTTCTCATTTATTAAAATGCCGATTTCCACATTAAGCCACATAACCTCTTTCCACCCTTTATACATTTGGAGTGGGTCGGTGTAATTTAAGTTACCACCAGCATTGTTCACTAGGATATCTGGCATAGCTTCAATGGAATCCAATTCTGAAAATAATCTTTCTAAGTCATCTGGAATTTCTAAATTACATTTTATGTAGTGATGGCTACGATTTCCCAATTTTGTTTTTAATTCTGTAAGCCCTTCTGCACCTCGAGAGACGGCGATAATTCTTACTCCTTCTCTTGCTAGTGTCTCGCAGATGCTTCTACCTATCCCTCTTCCTGCACCTGTTACTAAGGCTGTTTTCCCTGTAATTCCTAATTCCATTTTTACATAAATCTTTTGAATTTCAGTTTCATGATTCGATTAAAATGGACCCTCAAAACTTGAGTCGGGCTGATCTAACCTTCGTTTTTGAATGCCCGGTGTCATCTCAGGTTTCCGTCCACATAATTCCAAGGCTCTGTTGCCAATCTGATGTGATTGAGGATAGTAATGGTCTGCCAATGATGGACTAGTTGGTGTTGGATAATCTGGGAGTCCCAGTCGGACTGGTGGGGAGATTAAGTTTTTAAAGAGAGATTCTGTAAGCATAGCTGAAATTTCGGCAGAAATCCCTGCAAACACGTGTCCATGATCAACAATCAAGACTCTACGAGTTTTTTCTACAGACTTGAGCAGAGTTTTCTTGTCGATCGGGCGGATGACCCGCAAGTCGATCACCTCGGCAGAAACTCCGTGTTTTTTTAAAAGTTCTGCAGCACGAAGACACTCCAGTGTCATGTAAGAGACTCCAATCAGGGTAATGTCCCTTCCGGGCTGCATCACTCTAGACTGTTCTAAAGAGACCCGATAATCCTCTTCGGGCACTTCATCCTTCAGCCCATATAACCAGCGGTGCTCTAGGCAAATGACTGGATTGTTGTCTTCAACTGCCGCAATCAGCATTCCTTTAGCGTCACGCGCAGTGCAGGGCATAATGACTCGCAGTCCTGGAATGTGGGCAAACCATGCATGGAGGCTCTGGGAGTGTTGTGGACCCTGACCCCAGCCACGTCCTACAATCATACGAATCACTATCGGAGCCTGCATTTTGCCTCCGAACATGTAATGCCACTTTGCCGCTTGATTAACGATCTGCTCGATGGAGACAAGAGCAAAATCGACGCGCTGGTGTGTTAAAATTGGCCGCATCCCTGTAATGGCGCTGCCTAGGGCAACCCCGGTGATTGCGTTTTCTGAGAGAGGGATATCGAACACTCGTTTTTCACCAAAGCGTTCTTGTAAACCAAGAGTATAACCAAAAATGCCTTTTGGATCTGGTACTCCAAGGCCCATTACGTACACATTCGTGTTCGCTTCCAAGCAGTAGGCTTGAGCCTCACAAAGAGCTTCGGCAAATGAAATCTGTCTTGTCATTAGTGATCCATTCTAAATAGAAAATTTCTTTGCCTAGTTAGTTTCCTCACGTCAGATATTTGCCAAATTTATTAAAAACCCCATAAGATATTTCTGTAATTGGAAAATACGATTTCCTCTTTTTGGAATAAAGATGCCTTTCTTCAATTTCTTGGGGTAAAAATACGCCGATCTCTTCTCCCTCCATCAAAGAAAGAGTTTCTATTTCATCTTCCAATTCGCAATGAAAGACATGCATTTTTCGACTACCAGCAATGAGTTCTCCAATATATCGGAAGTTCTCTGGTTGCCAGCCCAGTTCTTCTTGGATTTCTCTCCAAATGGTTTGCTCTGGCGTTTCTTCTGCCTCAATATGTCCTGCAAAAAAACCCCAATGGCCTGGTGATTCAATCCCGTCTTTAAAATCTCGTAGTTGCATCAGGTACGACCCACGAAAGTAAATCAGGGCCTGACTCACCTCGATAAAAGATTTCGCTGAATCATCATGCATAAATATGCTCAAGTGCTATCTGACTATCAGGAAACGGGCTGGATTTGGCAAAAGCAAATGCTTCCTGAAGCTCTTGCCTAATCTTCTCGGTTAAACTGTTTATTTTCTTAGATTCGATATGAGAAGCTAGGCGTTCTAAGGGATCATTTAGTTGCCAACTTTCAAATTCTTCTTCCGTGCGATAACCAATGTCATTATCGTAGTTTGGTCCACAATGTTCACGCCAGCGATAGGTTGACATCTCTAGGAAAATCGGACCATTGCCAGATCGAATGGACTGACAAGCTTTGAAACTGGCCTCATAAACAGCTGAGACGTCATTTCCATCAACAAACATTGTCTGAATTCCGTGACCACTTGCTAACTGGGATAAAGAGCGTTGAGCTGGCTGGCGGACTTCCAACGGAGAATAGACTGAATAGAGGTTGTTTTCACAGGCGAAGAGGACGGGGAGCTTTTTGAGTACTGCGAAGTTCAGGCTTTCATGAACGACTCCTGCTTCCATTGCTCCATCGCCGAGGAAAATTACAACGACACGACCTTCCTCACGTAAATGTGAGGTCAGCGCAGCACCAACTGCAATAGGCACGGTACTGCCAACAATCGGGGTTGCCCCGATAAAGCCAGCTTCTTTATCAGTCAGGTGCATCGAGCCTCCTTTTCCACCGCAGCATCCGGTTGACTTACCATAGATCTCTGCAATCATGCGCTTCAAATCCCCCCCCTTAGCCAAGTAGTGGGCATGGCTTCGATGACCAGAAAAAACCCAATCTTTTCTCTGCAAGACAGCACAGACTCCAACTGCAGCGGCTTCCTGCCCGATGCTCAGATGCACAGGGCAACGCATTTCCTGCTCAGGATAGTGCTTGGCAATGGCCTCTTCCACCATGCGAATTCGGAACATGCCCCGCCACAGTTCGAAAATTTGAGTTTGATCCATAGTCATGGCACAAACCAGTAGTAGTCGCCGGTATAGCCAACTTCCTCGAACAGTTCCACCCACTCTGCCACTGAAAGAATTGTTTTCGCTGTCAGATTCCAAGCCAGCATTGCTTCTTTCTCTTCTTCATTGCGATACGCGTCGACAGTAATAAAAGCATTTTTCTTGGTGACCCGTTGAATTTCTTGAAGCGCACTGATCAGTTCTGCTCTCTCTAGGTTGTGAATGGTGTTGATCGAAATCACTAGATCGAATGAATTGTCTTCAAAGGGCAGGTCCCTCGCGTCTGCAACCTGCAGTTGCGACTTAACGGTTTCCATTGAATTTTCAATGGCGTATTCGCTGACATCAACGCCCTGAACCGCTAATCCAGGAATCACCATCTTGAAATCATGTAACATGAACCCCTTCGCACAACCCACATCCAAAACCCTGTGTCCTAAAGTCAAACTGTAAAATTGCTGGAAAGTAGGGACGACTGGTTGCCAGAAACGAGAGTTATAGCTGAAACCTCCATAACCATGCCGTCGTTCTCCATCGAAAAAGTCCTTGCCAAATTGACGTGCAATCGCTCTATCATCGTCTGTCTTCTCAGCCCCTCTTTGCTTCACATCTCGCTTGGTTCGTGGATAGTTAATCAGTAGATCAATTTCTTGTCTCATGCATTAAAATTCGGCTTTTAATATTGTAAAGAAGCTTACGCAGTAATGACTTAGGTGTTAATTTTGTAATGAGATTGTGGACATATCCAAGAAAAATTAAATTACGAACATATCTATCATTAAAAAAATGAATCATTTTCCAGTTGATACGATTGAATAATAAATATTTAAATATAATCTTTTTCATTATTTCATTAACTCTATCATCTGGATTTTTTTTTATGAAATACATCATCTGTAAAAATACACCTTCATGTCCTTTATCATGCCAGAATTTCGATCTACTGTAAGAGTCTGGGGGTGTCCCTCTTATAGAAGTAACTCTTCCACTTACAGCAACCTTACCAGCAGATGCACATAAAATTAATTGAATGAAACTTTCATCAGGTTCAACATCCATGTAGTGACAATCTTTTTTCTCCAGAAAATAATTAGTATATCCAAGCTCTAAAAGTTTCTCTCTATCTAAGATTGTGCTTGTGTAGGATGGGTGAATACCACCCCACAGAGAATTTTTTATAAAGTTAATCCCTTCAAGCATAAACCAATTTTCAGATTGAAGACTGCACATTAATTGAAGACTATCTTCTAAAATACTATTTGTGACAACAAGGTATATTTCAGAATTCTCTTCCAAAATTCGAATTGCATTTTCAATATGATCGTTAGCAATAAAGTAATCATCATGTGGTGTTGGAATAAGGTATTTCCCTTCGCATTTTCCGAATGCTACTTGCCAGTTAAAATAAGGTCTTAGATTTGTTTCATTTCTGAAATATCGAATTCTAAAATCGCTTGACTGATATTCAGAGAATCCATCTATCATCCCAGCAAGGCTAATAGGTGAATTATCATCGACAATGACAATTTCGATAGGGCGATAAGTTTGATTCCAAATTGATAGAATAGTTTTTTGAGTTAAGTCAGGCTGCGAATATGCAGGCATTGCACAGGAAACTAGTTTATTCATTGAATTTCAATATTTGTACATCTGGAATATCTAAGTAGGGTAAACTAAGGACTTCTTGTGCTAATTTCTCAGCGATTGGGAATTTTCCTTTCTTAAAATTTAAGTGTGAATAGGCTTCCTGAAGATGGGGTGGAGTTGGATAGTGAATCAGCGTTCCTATGCCAGACAATTCAAGTTTTTTTTGGTAATGATCTCTCTGTGGATGTTGAACTACATATAAATGCCAAACAGGATCAGCCCAATCGGGAACTGTCGGTAAAGTCAGTTGGGAAACATTAAGTTTTTTTGAATAAACTTCAGCGCATGCTCTTCGGTTTTCAATATCTTGATCAAGATAATTTAGCTTTTCACGAAGGAAGGCAGCCTGGATTGGATCTAAACGACTGTTGAAGCCTACAACTTCATTCTGATACTTCTTTGAGCTTCCGTAATTGCGCAGTGAACGTAGCTTCTGAGCCAGACAGGCGTTATTAGTGGTGATTCCACCAGCATCGCCTAGCGCACCAAGATTTTTTCCCGGGTAAAAGCTCCAAGCGACTAAATCTCCATGCGAACCAATTCTTTTACCTTTATAACGCGCACCATGAGCTTGTGCAGCATCTTCAACAACATAAAGGTTATATTCGTCAGCCAGACTGAGAATTGAATCCAAATCAGCAGGTTGACCATACAAATGAACGGGAATGATCGCTTTGGTTCTTGGGGTAATAGCACCTTTAATTGAAAAAGGGTTGATATTATAGGTGCGCTTATCTGGTTCAACTGGAACTGGGGTAGCACCACAATGACTAACGGCAAGCCAAGTGGCTATGAAAGTATGCGAAGGAACAATTACTTCGTCCCCAGGGCCTACACCTAATGCTCTGAGTGACAAATGTAATGCGTCCAAGCCATTTCCAACTCCAACTGAAAATTCTGCTTCACAATACTCCGCCCATTCCTCCTCAAAACGTTTGACCTCATCACTTAATATGAACCACCCTGATTGCATAACACGATCAAATCCAACTTCTAAATCCGGTGCAACTCTTTGATTAGCCTTTTTCAAATCCAAGAAGGGGACATATTCAGATGCACTTTCATGTTGATCTAAGAAATCATCAACAGTAATTGCTCGATCTGATAACTCCAAAAGATTTTTGTTGCGACTTACAATTTGAGCGTCAATTAAATTTGCTGACGATTCAATTAGAAAATTTTCCAGGTCGGAATGATAAAGTGCAGATTGTTCATCAGGAGGTACTGGTGTCTTCACGAACCGAAAGTGCTTCAAAAACAAACGCCAATGTATTTTAGCAACACCCATTGGGCGTTGCTTCTGAAAGGTCTCATGAAAGGAAAGTTGTAAGGTTGGCAACTGAGCTGTTGAAAGATATGCTTGTTGGGTCTCTCTAATGACTAAGAATAATTCCAAGGCACGTGGTGAATCATTGAATCGCTCTAGTAAAATGTCTAATGCGATTTGATTATCAATAATAAATGTGCGGACATTCATAATTCAATGCCATGAAATTAATTAAGATTTATTCATCGTGTTAATAAATTATTATCAAACATCAGTGGAGATTTTCTTTATTCTTTTGAAGCTGAAACTCTCTTGAGTAAAAGGATTTTAAATTGTGAGTGATAAATTAAGTTATATTTACCATAACCTTAAGAACAAAATAAAAATAACAAACATTTTTAAGTAACTGATAAATTGCAATTAATTGGGGGATAAATTATTTAGATGGATAAAATTTATCTAATTAAAGATAATCTCTTAATTTTTGCTTATCAAAACCTAATTAAATTACAAAATAATTCATTAATATGATTGCATCTCACTATTCATTCTTCAAATGGACTTCTATGCACTATAGAAATAAATTCCTCATAATTGCGAATATAGTCTGATTCATCATATTTTGAAGAAGCTAAAACTAAACACACTGAGCCAGAAGAAAAATTACCCAACGCCCTCCACATCATGGGACAGACATACAATCCGTAATAAGAGCGATTTAAGTGGAAGTTTTTCTTTTGGAACCCATCATCCAGTTCTATATCAAAACTTCCTGACATTGCGATGACAAATTGGTGCAAAGACATGTGAGCATGCTCTCCACGGTCCGAGCCTCCCGGGACATCGTACAAGTAGTAGATGCGTTGTATCTGAAAGGGTATATGCTGATTACTTTCAACGTAAGAAAGATTTCCCCGAGCATCAGTAATTTTCGGTAAATAAATAAATTTACAATCTTCTATCAAAATAATTAGATATTTTGTGGTTAAGGTGAGTTTGTAGGAAGGACATCAAGTACACCTTTGACAATAATTGCGTTATCTTCTTTTGTAGCAGTACATTTTATTGTAATCAATTTTGTCATTGCGGATAACTTTATAATTTCAAGTTTGATTAATACTTTTTCTCCGTCAAACAAGGGATTAATGAAAGTAAATTTCATGGATCTTATTATAGAACCATCACCTGGTAATTTTTGAGAGACAAGACTGGAAATTTTACCAACTAACCATATACCATGTGCTATTTTACCCTCGGTAAAACCCAATGACTTGGCAACATCGTCGTTAAAATGAATACGATTATAGTCACCAGAAATCTCTGCAACTTTATAGGCTAGATAAGAATAATAAATAGTTTCAATTTCTAATTGCGCACCTATGCAGTAGTTGTCCATCTTACTCAATGTTTAAAAACTATTTTTCCATAGGTGTGGCCATAGTACATTAGATCTGCCATTTTTGGGAGATCGTTTATTGAACTGACAGAATGTATGACAGGTTTAATTTTTTCTGACCAGATAAGCTCTGCTGCTTTCTGAGCTTCGTAGTAATTTGCGAAATGACTGCCTATAATTCTTTTCAAACTCATCCAGAGGTATCTCAAATCGATTGTAGCATTATAACCACTACTTGCGGCACAAGTTACCACTACACCACCTCTTTCAAGCAAGAATAATGATAACCCTAGTGTCTCTTTACCGACGTGTTCAAAGACCATCTGCAAACTATCTACTCCTTTTTTCTCAAGGATTTTCTGAGCTTTTCGCCATTTTAGGTAATTCGGCCGACCCCGACTATCTACAAAATCACTGAAATCCTCTTTTGCACGATTAACTATGAATTTCACCCCTAAATCCTTGCAAATTTCAGCTTTTTCATCACTTGAAACAACCACTACAGGATTTCCGCCAGCTATTTGAATAAGTTGAATAGCGAATGTTCCAAGTCCACCTGCACCTCCCCAAACCAAACAATTATCATTTGGTTTTACTTCATAAGCGTTCTTAGATAGAAGCATTCTATATGCTGTAGAAAGTGTTAGACAAAAACTTCCGGCATTTTCCCAAGATATATGACCCGGCTTTTGTATTAATTGGTTAGATTTGACTTTTGTAAATTCGGCAAAAGCACCAAAGTTTGTTTCATATCCCCATATTGACTGGCTAAGTGGCAACATACCGTCTACTTGAGCAATGTTTTCATTTGCTTTAATCACATTACAATGTACAACCACATGATCACCAATACGCCACTCCCTCACACCTGGTCCAGTTTCGACAATAACACCTGCAGCATCACTTCCAAAAATCGCATACTCTTGTAGGTGATCTCGATCATGAGGGTTCCTAGCTACATGACCTTGTATCAACTGGAAAGGAGAAACAGGGTGAATAAGACTGCTCCAAAGCGTGTTGTAATTTAACGCACTACTTTTTACCCTAATCAAAACTTCATCATGAGAAAGTTTTGGTATTGGTACATCTAATCTAGAAATTCCCAAACTAGGAATCCGCTCACCATTTGGAATTTTAAGTAATTGCCTAGTTGTATCCTTAGTAATGCCATACGCCCACATTTTATCCAACTTTTGGGAAGAAATTTTCTGGTATAGGACCATCTTCAACAATATTTACCCCGAGTCTTTCATAAGGTGGAACGTTATTGCAGTAGACTTTTGTCAGTGTCGAACTATCTAACAGGTATCTAATTACTAAAGACCTTCTTTCTGAAATATCAATGTGTGGCAGTGAATCATGCACTGTTTTATGATGAAAAATGATTGCGTCTCCAGGTTCAAGCTCAAATCCCGAACACGGATATTTCTCGAAATCAAATTCAGAAATATCAGAGTAGATATGATCCGTTCCATGAATATTAGCGTGATTGCGGAAAAATTTTGGCCTGAATAACTTATCAATCTTATGAGATCCTTCATAACATCTCATACTAGTTTCTTCTGTGACTTTACTAATTGATATCCAAACGGATACGTTTAATTCACCTTTAAAAATAAAGTATGGTCGGTCATGATGTGGAGGTGTCGCATCACCGCTGGGCCCTCGTTTTACGATAATATCCTCATGCATCAACCAGCAGTTCTTACTCCCGGTAACTGTCTTTACTACTTTAATAATATTTTTATCCTTACAAACCTTTTCGATGTAATTATTCTTCCTCCAATTATTATAATCCATAAAAAATAAACTTCCGTCTTCCTTCACATTTTTGATCCTGTATGCACTTGGTTTCAAAAGCACTTCAGAAATTGATTTATTTATACCTGCAAGTTGTTGTTTTTTTAGAAGACCCCTAACAACCATAAATCCTTTAATATTGAGATCTCTAGAATGCATTAAATTCTCCAAACCCCAGTTGCCGATATTTCTCAAAATTTTCATAAAATCTTATTTGAGTGCCTCTTAAATATACAAATCTAGAGTCTCCATCTATGATTTCACCAATACCGACAAGTTCGTGAAGTTTTAACATCCTTTTATTATTCTTATCGACTTTCCATATACCAGACGTTGTTTTCTCTAAATATTCAAAACCGATACGATAACAAATAAACATTGTGTCTAGGTAACAATTAGGTGAAGAATCAGATTCAACTACACCACTTTCAAAGTTAAATTCATCTTGTTTTAATTGTGTCAAACGAGTTACACCAACGAGCTTACCAATCAAAGGATCAACAATTTTGAAGTATATTTCTTCCTGGTTATTAAATCGTTTTGAATATGAATCAAAATATTCAAATTGTTTGTTTATATCTTCATCTGTTGCTCCTAGGTATGTTGCCCTACTTTTCCTTAGATGATAGACAAAGCGCATATCTGATCTTTCTAAATGAAAAAGATTAGCATATTTTCCTTTGATAGGATTTTGCATGAATAGGTTATCTAATTTTTTGTTCACAAAACTTTTCTGAATAATTATATTTTTAGTTGTAACTAAGGCCACCATCAAGATCTATTATCCCACCATTCAGATAATTATTCTCTACAATAAACCTTATGACATTTTGAAGATCATTAGGTGATCCTAATTTTCTATTTCCAATTGCCTGCATTATCTGAGTCTTTTTCTCCTCACCCATTTCATAGAACATTTTACCATCAAATGCTCCAAGCCTTATTGATACAGTACTAATACCTAACGCGCCATATTCTTTTCCTATTGTTGAAAGAAATGTTTCGACAAATATTTTTGATGCAGAATATATACTTGTACCTCTAGTGGGTGCTTTCGCTCTGAATGAACTCAAGAAAATGAATGTTCCCTTTTTCATCTTGATCATTGTTGGCAAAATCTGGCTGACACATTTAACATAAGATAGAATATTAATATCAATCATCTTCTCAATGTCCACTTCATTTTCCTTTATGAATAATTTATTTTGATTCATAAAAGCTGCGCCAATAAAAGCGATCTCATTGTAATTCCCAGCTTTTTTTATTTCTTTGATGATTTCAGTTAAATTACTTAGTTCTGTTATATCTTTAGTATTATTAGCTGGTTTAGGTATTTTCTTGTTGTAGATCCTTATATAAAAATCCTTTTCGTCATTACAGAATCCTCTTAGTAAATTTGTTTCTGATCCATATAATATATATATTTTTCCCATCTTTATTGTCTTATTACTATAACAGATGATGTTAGCCCAACTCCAAACCCCGCAAATATACTTGCTTTACGGCTTTTCTGCATTGGGTAATCTTTTAAAAGAAAAGGTATACTTGAAGAAACAGTATTGCCGGTTCGTTCATAATTTTTTACGATTAAATTTTCATTTATTTGGAGTGCTTTTGATATTCCTTCTACCACAATTTTACTTGCTTGGTGCAAGTATATGTATTCAATATCCAATTGGTTTTCTGAGCAATATTGAATTGTTTTTTTTATCTGCGGTACAACTCTCGTTGTTGTGAACATCCATACTTTCGCACCATCCATGAACAGGAAACCACCATTCTCAGCAGTCTGAGTCGATTGGTATAACAGTGATCGTTTTGTTCCATCATTTAAATGATCCTCATATCCGATATAATACCTTTTTCCTTGACTGATTATCATTGCGGCCGCCCCATCACTAAACACAGCATTCGTAGATCTGTCCTCTTCTTTGAGTTTTGATCTGTATCGATCTGCTGTTATTAGTAGCACTTTTTTGTATTTATTGACCAGCGAATCAACTAAGTATAAAGCCTGTACAAACCCTGAACAGCCTTGGGTTATATCTATTGGTAAGCATTGATTCTGAAGACCTAGTTTTGTTGCGATTTGAATCGATGCCGCTGGCAAATAGTCATCAGGGCTTTGGGTGACCAAAAGGCAAAGCTGTGTCCCAATCAATTCGTTCTTGGGTATTTCTTTCACGACACTCATAACTAAATCTAGGGTTGTACCACTGGTCTCATACACGAAAGGGATACCGGTTTTTTCAATCAATCTTTGTGCATCAGGATACTTCTGTTTAACATCAATTCTTTTCTCACCTAGAACTGTATAGATTTTACCAATGTCCATTATTTTGGCTCATTGAGACATTGTAAAATCTCTTTTAAAGAAGTCGCTCCCGCGATTGACTCGCTTTCAATATAGTCTTCATCAAGTTTATCTTGTAGTGCTTGGAGTATGCTTAGATGGCCTAAACTGTCCCACTCTGCTACATCGCCTGCTTGAGTTTCAATTGTCACTGTACCTTCATCTAAATCGAGTGCTTCCGTTACAATTTCAATCAGTCTTTCTTCAGTAATCATATATTCCCTTTAATGATGTTTTATATCAGTGTTTTCCACACATATGACTTTATACTTTAATGAAAGTAATTTCTGATTATCTTAATGCTTCTTTGCAAGTCGTAGTTTTGATCATTTTCATTTTTTTCACTATGTAACTTTTGACAAATCGTTTCAATCCTTTCACGATTCATGACTATTAATTTTTTATTACAATGTCTATATATATGATTTATATTATTTGTTTTATAAAGTTGTTGTTAGATTAATCTCAATTTTCGATTAGATTATGTAATAACAATGACTTGTAAATATAACGATTCAATGAGTTCATTTTACTTATTTTCACTACATTTTATAGAATTGACTTCAATGTCCTACGCTTCCGTTGGCAAGCTTTTAGACAATACTTTCTGATGCTATGACAAGGCAATGATCCCAGCCTTAAGCAACAGGACCTTCAGCTCTGGAGAGCATGGAATGCGAGCTATCGTCTGAATTCTCATGATCAATCTCGCTAAGGTTTCTCGCTGGGTGGCGCAAGCATCCCAAACATTCCAACCAAACAAATCCCAGACCGAATCCTACTTATTCATCGAAATCGTTCTAATATGGAGCTTTGGCAGCTTTCAAACCTGATTTTCCCTTTTAGAGTTAGGATCACCTTTCACAAGGTCGTTTTTACCAGTTTGAACTAGCCACCTAGTTCAAACTAAACTCGCCAAATATTCCCCATAGGTGCTGTTGCTGTAAAGTTGACTAGACTCTCGTAGTTGTGTCTTAGATAGCCAGCCTAAATTAAATGCAATTTCTTCAAGGCAGGTGATCTTATAACCCTCACTTGTTTCGATGGTTTCAACAAACTGCGCAGCTGCCTGCAGTGATTCACTTATACCGGTATCTAGCTAGGCAAACCCCCGTCCTGGCTGCTGGACTCGATGGTTGCCCCGTGTCAGATACACTTGATTCAATGTGGAGATCTCAAGTTCGCCGAGATCCGAGGGTTTAATGATCTTCGCGATGTTGATGACATCATTGTCGTAGAAGTAAAGCCCTGTAACAGCATAAAGACTCTTTGGTTTCATAGGCTTTTCTTCGATGGAGATTGCCTTTCCTTGTGTATCAAACTCCATAACTCCAAAGCGATGTGCATCTTTGACCTTGTATCCAAACACCGTAGCTCCACTTGTTTTAGCAGCAGCTTGCTGCAACATCGTGCGGAAACCTTGTCCATAGAAAATATTATCGCCAAGCACCAAGCAAACGTTATCATTACAGATAAATTCTTCACCGATTATGAAAGCCTAAGCAAGTCCATCTTGGTTTGGCTGTAATGCGTAACTGAGAAGAATTCCGAATTGGCTACCATCACCAAGCAGACGTTGAAATGAGGCCTGATTCTCG
>MDTB01132162.1_pt1 | contig 13803 bp, 14 predicted proteins | sample 811161 | NCBI WGS metagenome assembly MDTB01 (sample SAMN05326650, study PRJNA326480) | marine metagenome | isolation source: seawater | place: Mediterranean Sea | collected 2009
ACATTTATAAACTAAATTTTATTAAAAATCTATGTGAATAACATTTAATTATTATTTTTAATGTATATGTCATTGTGACATATGTTTTTTTTGGTACAGGTTTTGATTTTTTATATATATGGATGATAATTTTTCCTCAAGAGTTAAAGACGTAATCACCTACAGTAAAGAAGAGGCTGTTAGATTAGGACATGATTTCATTGGGACTGAGCATTTACTTCTCGGAATTCTGCGAGATGGAGGAGGCAAAGCTGTTAAAATTTTAAAATCATTAGAAATAGATCTAGATTTTTTGAAAAGAAAAATTGAAATTTTAAGTCCTCCAAATCCAATAATGAACTATGAAGAAAACCTTAGAAAGAATCTTCACTTAACTAGACAAGCAGAGAGGGCACTAAAAACAACATTTCTTGAGGCTAAATTATTCCAGGGTAATTCAATAAATACTGCACACTTATTACTTTGCATTCTGAGAAATGAAAATGATCCCACTACTAAGTTGCTTGAAAAACTTAATATTAATTATGAATCAGTAAAAGATTTATTTAAAGATTTGATGTCAGAATCCAATGATTCTCTAAAGCAAACAACCTCATCTCAAACTTTCGATGACGATTCTGAAAATAATGATGATTCAATTGAAGAAAATCCATTTTCTGTTAAGTCAACGACAACAAAAAGTAAAAAATCTAAAACACCTGTCCTTGATAACTTTGGTCGTGACTTAACATATTTTGCATCTGAAGGTAAGCTTGACCCTATCATAGGACGAGAAAAAGAAATAGAACGTGTTTCTCAAATACTTAGCAGAAGAAAGAAAAATAACCCTCTATTGATTGGCGAACCAGGAGTTGGAAAATCTGCAATCGCAGAGGGCTTAGCATTAAGAATTGTTGAACGTAAGGTTTCACGACTATTGTACAACAAAAGAGTTATTTCACTTGATCTTGCAAGTGTTGTAGCTGGAACAAAATATAGAGGCCAATTTGAAGAAAGAATGAAAGCAGTAATGAATGAGCTTGAAAAAAATAAGGATGTAATCCTATTTATTGATGAAATACATACAATTGTGGGTGCTGGAGGGGCCATGGGTAGTCTGGATGCATCAAATATGTTCAAACCTGCATTAGCAAGAGGTGAAATTCAATGTATTGGAGCTACCACACTTGATGAGTATAGGAAATATATCGAAAAAGATGGTGCTCTTGAAAGGAGGTTTCAAAAGATTATTGTTGAACCTACAAGTATAAACGAAACAATTGAAATCCTTAATAACATAAAAGACAGATACGAAGATCATCATAACGTAAAATATACCGATTCCGCTATTGAGGCTTGTGTCAAGCTTAGCGACAGATATGTTAATGATCGTAATTTACCTGATAAGGCGATTGATGCAATGGACGAAGCTGGATCCCGTGTACATATTACCAACATGGATGTCCCTGAAAAAATTGTTGACCTGGAAAAAAGTTTGGAGGAGGTTAGAGTAAAAAAGAATTCTGTTGTAAAAAATCAAAAATATGAAGAGGCTGCTAGATTGAGAGACGATGAAAAAAGAATTGAAAAAGAATTAATTTCCGAACAAGAGAAATGGGACAATGAACTCAAGAAAAAAAGAGAAATAGTTGATGAGGAAAACATTATTGAAGTCATATCATTAATTTCTGGTGTTCCAATAACCAGTTCCAAAGATGAAAGTCATGAGGTTGAAATTAATTTAGCGAAAAGTCTTAAAAATAATATTATTGGACAAGACCAAGCTGTAAAAACAGTTGTCAATGCCATACAAAGAAATCAAACGGGTCTTAAAGATCCAAACAAACCAATTGGATCATTTATCTTTCTAGGTCAAACTGGTGTTGGAAAAACGCAACTTGCCAAATGTCTTGGATTAGAATTGTTTAAAAAGAAGGATTCACTTATTAGAGTTGATATGAGCGAATACATGGAAAAATTTTCTATAAGCAGATTAATTGGTGCTCCACCAGGATATGTTGGATACGAAGAAGGAGGGCAATTAAGTGAAAGAGTAAGAAGGCAACCTTATTCCATTATATTACTTGATGAAATTGAAAAAGCTCACCCAGATGTCTTTAATATGCTTTTACAAGTTCTTGACGATGGTTTTTTAACAGATAGTGTTGGAAGAAAGGTGGATTTCAAAAATACTGTTATTATAATGACTTCAAATATTGGAACAAGAAAACTAAAAGATTTTGGAAATGGTGTTGGTTTTGACACAAATTACATGAAAGATTCTGAAAATAAAAATACCCAAGATATCCTAAAGAAAAGTTTAAGTAAAAAATTCTCGCCAGAGTTTCTAAACAGAATTGATGAAATCGTTGTTTTTAATCATCTAAGCCCTGACAATATTGAAAAAATAGCCAAAATTGAAATAACCAAATTTGTCGAGAGATTAAAAGAAATTAATTATTCAATTAAAGTTGACAGTAAAGCAATTAAATTTATTGCACAAGAGGGTTATGATAAGGAATATGGAGCAAGACCTATCAAACGTGCAATTCAAAAATATATTGAAGATGTAATTGCAAAAGAAATCGTTCAAAACAATTTCAAAAAGGGAGATAAAATTAATATCACTTTCATTAAAGATCAATTAGAAATAAAAAAAATTTAATTTATTTAAATTCAAAAACTTGATCAAAACCACTCCCCTTTTTAACAGTCATGTCAACTTGGGTGCAAAAATGGTAGATTTTGCTGGTTTTAAAATGCCAATCCAATATCAAGGTATTACTACAGAGCATTTAAATGTTAGAAATCATATCGGTATATTTGATGTTTCTCATATGGGTGAATTTAAAATCTATGGAAAAGATTCAACCAAATTTTTAAATTACATATGCTCTAATAATATTGAAAAAATAGCTATAGGAAAGGCACAATATAATTTATTGATGAATCCAAACGGTGGAATAATTGATGATCTTATAATTTATAAAACAGCAATCAGTGAATATATGTTAGTTGTTAATGCTGCTAATATTTCAAAAGATTATGATTGGATTAAAAAAAATATTAATGATTTTGAATGTGAGATAAAAAATATTTCTGATATAATTGGATTAATATCTGTTCAAGGTCCTAATTCTATAGATCTTCTAAATAAAGTTTTTAATGAGTCTAATATTCATGACCTTTCAAAATTTTGTTTTAAAAAAATTAAAAATGTAAATGGTTTTAAAAAAGATATAATTATTTCCTATACAGGATATACAGGTTCTTTAGGATATGAGATTTATATTGAAAATGAAGACATTGTTTTACTATGGAAACGACTCCTAAATTTTAGTGATGAATACAAAGTTGTGCCTGTTGGATTAGGAGCAAGAGATACTTTAAGATTAGAGATGGGTTATTGTTTATATGGAAATGACATAAACGATGAAACAACACCACATGAAGCTAATTTAATGTGGGCTACAAATCTTAACAAAAATTTTATAGGAAAAGAAAGACTGCTAAATTCCATTATCAACTCAAAAAAAAGAATGATAAACTTTAAGATGGTTGACAGAGGAATCCCAAGAAAAGGAAATGAGTTGTTTAATTCTAAGAAAATTAAAATTGGTTATGTAACATCTGGCACTTTCTCCCCCTCGGCCAAAGTTGGAATTGGTATTGGATACATCAATGATAATGATTATAATAATTTATTAATAAAAATTAGAGATAAATTACTAAGAGTGGAGATTATAAAACTTCCAATTCATGGGTAGGGCATTTGAGTTTAGAAAAGCCCGAAAGCTTAAAAGATGGGCTCAAATGGCAAAAACATTCACAAGAATATCAAAAGATATTACGCTCTCTGCTAAGGACGGAGGTCCAAATATTGATTCAAATTTTAGATTAAGATCAATTATTCAAAATGCAAAGTCAGCAAATATGCCAAAAGATAATATTGAAAGAGCAATAAAAAATGCAAGCAATAAAAATTTTGATAACTATAAGGAAGTTACTCTTGAGGGGTATTCAACAGGTGGTGTTGCAATAATTTTAGATTGCATAAGTGATAATAATAACAGAACAGTTGGAAATATAAGAAGTTATTTTAAAAAAACAGATGGTAATTTAGCAACGAACGGATCTGTTGAATTTCTTTTCAAAAAGGTTTGTTTTTTTAAAATTATATCTGTTGATAATTATGAAGATCTTGAACTTGAATTGATAGATTTTGGATTAATAGATTTGGAGGTTGACAATAATCCTGACTTTTTAATCATTTATGGAGAATTTGATTCATATGGGAAAATATATCATGAATTAGATAAAAGAAAAATTGAAATTGTTGAATCAGATTTTGAAAGAATACCTGTCAACTACAAAAGTATAAATGATGATCAATTACAAATCTTCAATAAGTTCATTGAAATATGTAATCTCGATGAGGATATACAAAGAATTTCCCATAATCTACAACTATGAATATTCTATAACTTTACCTTTTATTCCTTTAAAAAAGCTTTTAAATTTATATAAATCTTTATCAAAATCCCCTGATATCTCAAAAGGTTGAGAAAAATTTACAATCTTATCTATATAATTTAGTGATACGCAGATTATTGGAACTTTTGCTTTTTTTGCGATAAAATAAAAACCTGACTTCCATTTATTTACTTTGTTTCGGGTTCCCTCAGGTGATAAGGCTAATCTAAATTCAGTATTTGTTGAATAAATTTTAGCTATTATATCCACAGTATTTGACTTACTGCCTCTACTTACAGGATATCCTCCCATAAATCTCATAAATAAATTGAGAGGAAAAAAGAACAATTCTTTTTTTCCTATAAAATTAATTTTTAGCTTAAAAATCCTTCTAACCATAATTCCAATAAAAAAATCAAACCAATGTGTATGAGGAGCTACAATTATTACACATTTCTTTGGTAAAAATTTAAAATTACCAGATACATTCCACTTGAAAATTCTGTAAAATACAAATTTAGTCATTCACAAAATATTTGTTGGCATTTTCTAAGTCAGAGGGAGTGTCAATAGAAATGGTTTCATCATAAACCTTAATCATTTTAAACTTAAAATTATTTTCAACAATCCTAATGGCTTCTATTTTTTCTCTCTTTTCATTAATTGTTTGGGTTGTAGAAGAGAATCTTTGCAACGCAGATTTTCTAAATGCATATACTCCAATATGTTTAAAATATGTGTTACATTTTTTATTAAACTGTCTTGTGAATTTTATAGCATTCTGATTTTCATCAGTTTTCACTTTAACTACACTACTTTTCTTTGCATTAAATCTATCAACCTCAATCATTAATGAAACAACGTCTATTTTATTTTCATTATCATTTTCAAAAACCTTAATAATTTTTTCGATTTGTATTTTTTTAAGAAATGGCTCATCACCTTGAACATTAATGACTATTTCACAATCAAAATCATCAATAAACTCTGCTATTCTATCAGTACCAGTTTCGTGTGTATTTTTACTTATGATATGTTTTATTGAATATTTATCTAATTCTCTAGAAATTTCATGAGAATCAGTAATAACAACTATATCACTGAATATATTAAAGTTTAATAGGTTTGTGAATGTTCTAACTATAAGTGGGATTCCACCAATGTTTTTTAACATTTTTTTTTCTAGTCGGGTAGAATCTAGTCTAGCAGGGATTAAAGCAATTATTGACACTATCCAAAATTAATTATTAATGTTTGTTAATTTAAAAAAAATTGTAGTTTTGTTTTTCTGATGAAAAAATTTGAATTAACAGAAAAAAACAGAAACATCACTACATATGTTCTTTACTTTTTTTCACTAATCATGGTTCTTCTAATTTTTAGATCAATAAACTCTCCGATCAAATTTAACGAAATTAAAAACCAAAGATACTCTAAAGTTATTGATAGGTTAAAAGACATAAGAAACGCTCAAATAGCTTTTAAAAGTGTTAATGGGATATATTCAAATGATTTTGAAGAATTGATAAAGTTTGTTGACTCAGCTGAGTTCACAATAACCCAAAAAAGAGACTCTAGTTACATGGAATATGATAGAATTTATAGAATTGACATGCTGAGAGAAATCATTGTTACAGATACCTTAGGTTTTGTTTCAGTTAAAGACTCTCTATTCGCGAACAGTCTGGATTACAAAGATATGGCATCAGTGCCCATTGAAGGCATTGAAAGTTTGTTTTCACTAAAAGCAGATATTATAGATAAGAATGGCTATAATGTTCCAGTTTTTGAAGTGAGAGTTCCAAAAGATATTGTTCTCTTTGATCAAAATAAAGATTTATTGAGTCAAGAAAAAGAAACCATCTCTGTTGACGGTGTTAATGGTCCTGATTTAGTTTTAGGGTCACTAACTGATGTTAGTACCAGTGGCAATTGGCCAACAACTTTTGATTTTGAAACAAAATAAACTAATCAAAGTTAATTTAGATTTAGCCCTAACTCCAACCTTTGTTTACGCACAACTAAAGGATTACAATAACGGGAATATTTTTCTGAGAGAAAGGTTAGATTATGAAAAATTAACTAATCCTAGTTCATTGCTCTCTAAACTTAAAAAAATATTAGATATTGTAAATATTGGTTTATATAACGTGGTTGAATCAAAATTAATTTTTGATAATAACTATTATATTTTTGTTCCAGATTCTTTATATATCAGGGGAAAAGAAAAAATATTTTTAAAATTTAACATGGGTTTAGAAAGTGATGACTATATAAGTACTGACAATATTGAAAAATTAAGTATTTATAATATATATCTTCCATATGTGAATGTGAACAATTATTTAATTGAGAAATTTAAAAAACTAGAATTCTACCATTACAACACAGTTTTAATAAATAAAATTATTAATATAAATAATTCTAATTCATATCATTGTTTTATTGAAAATGGTAATTTAAAAATATTGTTCATTGAAAATGGTGAAATCTCATTTTTTAATTCTTTCTCATGTAAATCATTAGACGATATTTTATATTATATCCTACTTTCAATTAAAGATAAAAGATTTAAAAAAAAGGATGCTCCATTAAATATATATTCTAATAATAAAATTGAAGAAATAAAAGTCAAATTTAACAGATTTTTAAAAAATATTTCAGTTATACAAAATGATAGTTTTACTCTAGTTATTTAATTAATGAGAATTATCTCCGGGGTATTGAAAGGGAAACATTTAAAAATTCCAAAAAATATTAAAGTTAGACCTACAACTGACCAGTCAAAAGAAGCTTTATTTAATATTCTTAATAATAGATTCGATTTTAATAAAATTAAAGTATTAGATCTGTTTTCTGGAACTGGGTCTATGAGTTTTGAGTTTTCCTCGAGAGGAGTTCAAATAATGTATTCAATTGATAAAAATTATAACTCAATAAAATTTATAAAAGATTTTTCCAATGAAAATAATTTAAATATTACAGCTGTTGTTGCTGATATATTCAAATCTAAACTACAATTTGATATAAAATTTGATATAATATTTGCCGATCCTCCTTATTCAAATAATGAAAACTATTATCATGACCTTATATCAATACTTAGAAAAAAATTAAACCTTTCAAAAGGATCATTACTTATATTAGAACATCCAGAATCTATTGACTTTACAAAAAATAAAACCATGCTAGAAAATAGAAAATATGGGGGATGTTTATTTACTTTTTTTATTTTATAATATGTTAATAATCAATAATTTATTTATCGATATTTAAACTAAATATATAAAATTTTACTTTTTATTACCTGCTCTAAATAAATACTCCTTTTCTTGTTTTGAAAGACTATCATAACCTGACTCAGAAATTTTATCTAGTATAGAATCAATTTTATTTTGATTAAACTTATTATCCATTTTTTTTATTTTCTGTGAAGTTTTTTTTGATGTTTCAAAAAAAGAAAAGAAATAGTCAATAAAACTTTGATTATATAAATTTCGATAAAAATAGTAACCCCAAAGTGAACCACCTATGTGCGCGATATGGCCACCAGCATTTCCATAAGGTATTTGAATGATATCATAGAGAAATAGAAAAATAGCTAAATACAATAATTTTAAATCAAAAAAGAAGATCCTTATTTTATAATTGGGATTGTAGAATGTCAAAAAGAATATAATTGCAGATACACCGGCGGATGCGCCAATCATTGATGATTTAACACCGCTAAACACTGGAAACAGGTTATAACTAATTATATAAGTTAAACCACCAACAATAATTCCACTAAAAAATATCCTTTTTAATATTTTTTTTCCAAACAAATCATAAACAATATTCCCAAAAAAATAGAAAAGTATCATATTCCAGAAAATGTGAGAAAATGAACTGTGGTTGTGAAAGAAACCATATGTAAATATGGACCAGGGTTTAAAAATCAACTCTGAAAAATCAGCAGAAATATAAAACCATTTAAATATTGATTCTGATTTGAATTCAAATTTGAATAAATAGAAAATTACGTCAAGTAAATAAGGTAAAAAATGAATACAAACTATGTAAAATATTATTTTTTGAACAATATTTAAGCTATTTATAAAACCATTAATTCTATATCCTAATTCCATCTTCTGTTATTAAACTGTGATTTTTTCCAATACCACATCATCAAAAATCCAGTAATTGCCCCTCCAATATGAGCAAAATGAGCTATTGATCCAATTGAGGCTGAAGTTAGACCAAAAAATAAGTCGATCAGAATTAAAGCCGGAACAAAAAATTTTGCTTTTATGGGTATTGGAGGAAATATCAACATAAGTTTTGTGTTGGGAAACATAAACGAAAATGCAACGACTATTCCATATATAGCTCCTGATGCACCAATCATTGGAGTATTAAAATCATTATATGCAGACAACATTTTTGACTCAGAGACAAACTCAAGTATATAAGTTGGGTAGGTAGCTGAATTCAAAATACTAATAATCTGATCTTGACTAACACTAGCGTCAGAAAGAACAGTCACGAAAGAATTAATATTAATATAGTTTGCATAGCTTTGAAGTATTGCTGCACCAATTCCACACGAAAAATAAAAAAACAAAAACTTATTTTTCCCCCATATACTGACTAGTGTTGATCCAAACATCCATAATGCAAACATGTTGAATGCGAGATGCATTATATTTCCGTGCATAAACATGTGAGTAACTAGTTGACTGTAAAGGAATTTATCATTTTCAAAATAGAATAATGAAAAGATATCTCTACTAATTGAATATGAGAACTGAGATCCTACATAAAAAATCAAGTTAATAACTAATAATTGCTTAATAATAACAGGCGTTCTGTTCATTAATTAAATTTTGAATTAATGTTTTCTATACTTAAATTAAAAATTATCTTTTTGTTCTGAGGACACAAATTTGGTTCTTTACAATTAAAGATTTTATTAAGCAGGAGATCTTGCTCTTTTTTATTTTTTAATTTAAATATTTTTTTGACTTTGAATCTGCCAGCAACTTTGCTATATGATCATTTAGACTTGGAGACTTCTCTTCAAAACCTAATGAGTTTTTTTCAATAATATCCATAAAAATAGACTCAACTTCCCTGAAATCAAATACTGGATGAATGGATTTGATACTGACATTATTTTTTTGAACGGAATAGATAAAACCTAAGTGACTAAGAATATTTTTTACTGATTTGATTATTAAAATATCACTAGGGGAAAAGCTTATTTCAATTGGATATAACAATCTTTGTGATAAATTCTTTTTATTATTAATTTCATTAAGAAACTGTTCATAATAAATTCTATAGTAGGCCCGCTTTATATCAATAACTAATAGGTCTGTTTTACTTTTAGTTATTAAAAATTTATTAGAAAAATCAAAAACTGGATATTCATTAATTAACTCTAATTCATTATTATTAAAAATAGATGAACTTTCATTTTTGATTGAGGCTTTATTAGAATTAGAACCTTTAATTGTGTCGTTGGTTTTAAAAGGGCTAAAATTATAATCTACATCCATTGTCGGAGGTGAAACTCTCATGTTGGAATGAATTGATAAATTAATATCATTATTAAAGTCAATGTTAGGGATAATATTATATTTTCCTAAGCTGTGTTTAATTGTAGACATAATTATGGCATATATTATATTTTCATCATCAAATTTCACCTCTGTTTTTGATGGATGAACATTGACATCAATTTTAGATGGTTCACTTTCCAAAAATAAAACATAAGATGGTTTTATTTCCTTATCCACAAGACCATCATAAGACACTGAAATTGCATGGTTTAAATAACCGCTTTTTACATATCGATTGTTTATAAATAAAAACTGATTATTTCTAGATTTATTTAAATATTCAGGCTTAAAAATATATCCTCTGATTTTGATAAGATTTGTTTTTTCTTCAATTGGAATTATTTTTTTTTCTACTGATTTTCCTAAAACCTCCACTATTCTTTTTTTTTGATTTCCCTTTTTTAAATTGTATAAAAGTTGATTGTTATGTCTGAGTGTAAATTCAATTTCAGGATGAGAAAGCGACAACCTAATGAACTCATTCATTATGTGCTTAAACTCTATTTTATCAGATTTTAAGAATTTTCTCCTTGCTGGAACATTATAAAAAATATTCCGTGATATTACAGTTGTACCCTTTGCTCCTACCTCCTCAGAGTGCTTTGAAATATAATTATTTTCAACCTGGATAAAGTTTCTGATACCATTATTGTTATCACAAGATGATATTTTTGTTTTTGAAATAGAGCAAATACTTGACAAAGCCTCCCCTCTAAATCCTTTCGATTTTAGAGTAAATAAATCATCAAATGAATTTAATTTCGAGGTAAAATGATTTAGAAAACAAATTTTTAAATTGTTTAAATTCATTCCATAACCATCGTCACTGACTTGTATTTCAGTTTTACCATAATCAGTTATAAAAACATCAATCTTTTTTGCATCTGAGTCAATTGAATTTTCGAGAAGCTCCTTTAGTATTGAGGATGGTCTCTGAATAACCTCTCCTGCAGCAATTTTATTAACAACATCAACTGGAAGTTTTTTTATAGAATTATCCATTTAAAAAATTGATAAGTCGAAATCAATGATATACAAAAAAATCAAGATTAAGAAAGCTATTATATAAAGCAAAGTCTTTGAGAATATACTGTTAGATCTATTTCTAGATCTTATTCTAGCATCACCCCATGCATTTGATTTATCAAACACACTGTTCTGTTCTCTGTTTTTTGAATATGCAGAATCAAAACCATACAAATTAGTCTTGTTAGATTTAGAAAATCTCGGTGAATACCTAAATTTTTTATTTCTTGGTTTTCTAAAAATATTAATCAAACTCAATTTTAAATTTAAGCTTAAATTTACAAAAAATGATGTCATTTCAAACCTTATATTATTTAAAGTAATGACTATATTTAACATCGTAAATGAGAGTCCAAATAGAAAAATTAAATGAGTTATTAAGCTCACAAAAAAAAATTTCAATAACCACACATACAAATCCAGATGGTGATGCTATTGGAAGTAGTTTCGCTCTTTATCATTATCTGATTAAACTCAATCATGAAGTGAAGGTTATAACCCCAAATAGACATCCAGATTTCTTAGATTGGGTTCCAGGAATTAAAAACTTGGAGATTTATGATGAATATCCTGATAAATGTAAAAAAATCTTATTAGACAGTGATTTATTATTCACTCTTGATTTTAACGACTTAAAACGTGCCAGTAATTTGTCTTATGCAATAGATGAGTTTAATGGCAAAATTGTTATGATAGATCATCATCAAAACCCAGTTGGATATAGCGATATAGAAATTTCTGAGCCCGATATTACGTCAACATCTGAAATGATATATAAATTCATTGAGATCTCCGATAAAATTCATGTAATTGATAAAAATATAGCAACTTGTATTTATCTTGGAATGATGACGGATACCGGATCGTTTCAGTATAGAGGTGTAAATGACTCAACACATAAAATAATTTCCTCTCTTTTAAGTTTCGGAGTTGATAACAATAAAATTTATAACAGCGTCTATAATAGTAATGAAATAAGTAAGCTTAAACTTTTATCACTAGCTTTAAAAAATCTAGAGTTGGTAGTTGAAAAAAAAACTGCGATTATGTTTCTAAATCAAGCCGATTTAATAAAAAACAACTACAGAAAGGGTGATTCAGAGGGAATCGTCAATTATGGATTAAGTCTCAAGGGAATACATTTTTCGGTAATTTTTATTGAAGATGAAAATGAAAAAAATAAATTCAAGATTTCTTTCCGATCAAAAGAAGACTTTCCTTGTAATGAGTTCGCATGTAAATTTTTTAATGGTGGAGGTCACTTGAATGCTGCTGGAGGTTTGTATAAAGGAAATTTAAATTCTGCTATAGAATACTTTAAAAAATCTTTAAATGAATTTTAATATGAAAAAAATTATAATTTTAACGCTAATATTTAGCATAAATATTTCATGTAATATGTCACAAGAAAAAAATAAAATCTACGCATCAATTGAAACTAATAAAGGAATAATTAAAGCGGAATTATTTTTTGAAAAAACACCTATTACTGTGGCCAATTTTATATCACTTTCAGATGGATCTAACAAGAATGTTAGTGATGAGTATAAAAATAAAAAATATTATAATGGATTGATTTTTCATAGAGTTATTTCTGATTTTATGATTCAAGGTGGTGATCCAACAGGAACTGGCTCAGGATCACCTGGCTACAAGTTTAAAGATGAAATTGTTGAAGATTTAAAACACGATTCGAAAGGAATTTTATCTATGGCGAATGCAGGACCCAAAACAAATGGAAGTCAATTTTTTATAACACATAAAGAAACTCCATGGCTAGATGGTCTACATACTGTTTTTGGTAAAACTGTTGAGGGGTTAGACGTAATCGATAAAATATCTCAGGGAGACTCAATTTTAAATATTGAAATAATAAGAAATGGGTCTAAGGCAAAAAAATTCAATGCTTCAAAAATATTTACCAATCATTTTAAGGAGGAAGAAAAATTAAAATTAGCAACAGAAAAAGAAAAAGAAAACACTCTCAAAGAGACATCCAAAAGGCATGATAAACTTAAAGGAAAAGCTGAAGAAACAGAATCTGGCTTGAAATACATTATTACAGAAAAAGGGAATGGTCTTAAAGTTAATGAAAACAAGGTGATATTAACTCATTATGCTGTGTATTATGAAGATGGACAACTATTAGACACTTCTGTTTTGGAAATTGCTGAAGTGTTTGATATGGTCAACATTCAAAGAAAAAATGCAAATGGCTATACACCAATCGAGGCAAGAGTTGGACCAAAAGATATGATGATTTCAGGTTTTAAAGAAGGACTGAAATTACTAAGTGTTGGTGATAAAGCGATTTTATATATCCCATACTATCTAGCCTATGGTGAAATGGAAAATAGAGGAATACCAGCGAAATCTAACTTAATATTTGAAGTTGAAATTGTGGATCAACTTTAAAATGATTTCAAAATCTAGTTATTATACTTTTTTAACATTTTTTTTTGTATTAATTACATTTCTGATCAACAAATTTGAAAACTTAATTACAATAAATTATGATTTCTTGTATCCATTATGGTTCAGAACAATTTCTAGTTTTACAAATTTATTTTCATTTTCTATTGGAGATTTACTTTACTTAATATATCCAATCGCTTTTATTTATTTTTTCAGGAAGAGAAAACTGAGGAGAAAAAAACTATTAACAATCTTTTACTTTATAGCAATACCTTACATATTTTTTTATTGGTCGTGGGGGTTCAAT
>MDTB01074504.1_pt1 | contig 13802 bp, 12 predicted proteins | sample 811161 | NCBI WGS metagenome assembly MDTB01 (sample SAMN05326650, study PRJNA326480) | marine metagenome | isolation source: seawater | place: Mediterranean Sea | collected 2009
ATGGTATGGTAAGTCATCGATGAATGAACCAAGTCCACTGTTCGCTTCCAAGTATGCAACGGCTTCATGTGCCATGCATTGCTTCATGCATAATGCTGCCGCTCTAACCTCGTCGTTGGCTGGACTGCCATTCATGTTGAGTGTGTTCAAAATGAACCAGATTTTTTGTTTACCGCGGGAATGAATAGCATTCTCATCTAAAAACTGCCAGTTGCCCAATATGGTATTCTTATACACATCCCAGGCCACTACGTCATTGATGCTCTTCAGTTTGGGTTTCTTGACTGCGGGCTTTTTTGTGCGGGGTGGGCCCTTCACCCGTTTCCGGTTTTTTACCGGCGTACGATTACAACGAAAGACGAATGTTTCCATGCCTTTAGCACGTAACAAATCAGCGACATCACGGGCATCTTTCGCACAACTGTAGTGCTCTCTGCCCATGTATATCACGCGCGTGGTCTTATTACCGAACGCATCAGCCACTGGTGTAGTGGTGTATACCTCGTAGGTGGACTTATCGAAGTCAGTAATAGCGCCCTGTTTGCGTTTACCCAATGCGGAAGACTCATCATCAGATGTGACGACAACCTCTTCAGCAGGTTTGATTGGTGTGGGTAAATTGGCACCGGCTTCGTACACTTGTTCACGTTCGACATAGCTTTGCGTTGTAGCGTCGAATACTTTACCCATTGCTGCTTGTTCTTTTTGCTCCGCATCAGCGTTGGCTTTAAGTGCGTCCATACTGATAGGTGATGATGGACCATTCATTGTTGCGTTGTATTTTTGAAATTCAAGTTGATTTTTAGCAAGTTCTGACATATTGGTAAGCGTTGTGATTGTTAATAAAACTATAATGTCATAGAAACATTCGAATATTCGTAGAGTATCCGAACGTTTACATAGACAGTAATTTTGTACTATAACTCATAGTCTTACGTGTATAACAAATTTTTTTCAATATGGATACACTACCTCGGTGGGAAGATGCTTTCGGTTGGGCAGGTGGTATATTGGCCCTAGTATATAATATTCCGCAAATATATGTTATATTTAAAACGAAAAAAGTAGATGATTTATCCGTACACTCGTGGATATTACGATTAATATCCTATACTCTCTATATTATACATGTGTACCTAAAAAAAGATGCCGCACTATTCTATACCTATTCGATAGGCTTTGTCCAGTGTATTATTATAACGGTTCAGATATTTGTATATAAGAGCGATTGTCAAGATACAAATGGAGTGTCAAGTGAACCATCAAAGCGAGAACGAGCCCCAGACGCAAGCTCCTCAGACGACGACACTGTTTGAACATTTAACTGAAGACAGTGGATTAATCTATACCATGGGTATACTTGTAATCGTACAAATGCTGGCCTATGCCATGCAAGACCCCTGTACATGTTAAGAATATACGTATATAACAATTACACCTTTGGTATAGTAGAGCACTATGGTACTGGAAACATTAACACAAAGACAGCAGTTCTTTTTAGACGGAGCTAAAGATTTAGTAGTGAACCATTCGCCTTTTCCTAACAAGGCACAGACACTGTTGATTATTTTATTTACGGGGATACTGGATGACGACCTGGAGAGATGCAAATGGGCTATGGACCATGGAGCTGATGTAAATCTTGAGGTACAGGAATGGGCAGTAACTGTCATGAAAACGGTAGGTTGGGATGTTACAGATTTGGATGCATATGCTATCGAGCTGTCCACGGACGCTCCTGAGGAGTCGCCACAAACGTTACCCCAATGTAACGAGACGGGGCCTGATTCTGAGGCGAGTCAGGAGGCCATTTAAAATAGGTCACGCCTATTTCACCTTCTGGTACACCTTTACATGTTAATATGTGGTCTAAGAATTGTTCACCTGTACAGGGAGAGAGTAACTGTTTACACTTTTTACATAGTCTACTTTCAGACATTATATTTGTATATATCATAACTTATACTAAAAATTTATATCAATCATACGCCTTCTCATACTTCGCATCGGCCGCACTGCGCGTGTTGTTATCTTTTCTGCTTCTGCTTCAGGAATAGAAGATTTAACAGTATAGTTTTTCGCCCACGAATTACACACGCCAAAGCCTTCTAATAAACAAGCCACTACGATGATGGTCAACGACCCACATAGAACTAATATCTTCACTTCATCCCAACTCTGAACACTATAGTTAGTCGCTTCCCATGATACCTTCTTATCAATTCGGAAATCTTCATTACCGGTCAACTCGTCCCAAGTCTGTCTTGATATAGCAATGTAAGTCCAGCTAAGTACAATCTTGGAAGTAAAACCAAGTATCACATAGATACGGTCGATGTCGATACAGTCCGCGTACTTAACCGCTTTGATACCACAAGCGTCTAACTCTAAGTACATGTATAGAATTTGGTGAACACCGAAACTCAAATAGAATAGGGCGAACACCACGGCCAAGTATCCATACGACAGTGATTCTAATGTATCATTGGTCTGACCTGCCGCGTGTATGATAAACACGATGATAATGGAGAACATAATAGTAAAGGCATTAATGGTTGGTACAACCGAACGGTCTCTAGGGTCTGTCGCATCGTTGTACCAACCAATCATTTGCATGGCAGCATTGGCCAGTAGAACCATGGACAATACAACAATGTTTAACTCGCCCTGGCCTACCAACATACCTACCTCTAGAATACCAGCGGTGACACCATATTCTATCCATCTGCGCTTGTATTCTTCTGGCCTGCTTCTGCCTTGATATTTACCTTTGTATTCATCCGAAGTGTGGAATAGTAACATCCCTATCGCTATAAGATGAGAGATAGCGGTTAGCAATTCGTTTACACCTATTATAGCAATGGCATTAGCATTGTCAAACACCTTTTCTTTAACCACAGTAAACGTAGGCTCACCAGCACTATCACCTGTGGTGGTGGTAAAGTTGATAGACTCTGCGTAGATATAATTCTTCATCTTTTCTGGCGCCGGTGCCAAATAGAAGGCAAAGTAACACGACACCGCATGTATGATAAACGAGGTAATGTGTAGACCTAAAAATATATTTTTATCTTTAGCGGTATACGGCATATTGTAATAGATACAGAGGTTTAAATACTTAGAAAAAATTTTTAATAGTGGAGACCTTCTTCTTCTTCAGATTGTTCTTTCTCTGTATAGTAATTGTGGCAGCCGTTCTCTTTTTCGTAATCGATTTCTTTTTAGAAACCCAACTAGAGAACATGCTATTCGTACCAACTTTCGGCTTGGTTAGTTTGTTCACTTTAAATATCTCATCTGTATTGTCTATAATCATTTCAAAAACACGTGTCAACGGTTCCTTCAACTGATTGCTAAGATACCATTGATAATCTATTGAACACTTGCCCTCTCTCACATCATCTGGACTAGCAGCTCGCTCAAAGGTTTTGCCACGCCCGGGCTTGATAATAAAGTTAATGCGCTCTCCAACCTTTGGTGCCTGTGTTGGTGGTAAGGTCTTCATCAAATACTTCGCCAGCTCAACATGCGGAGCAGGGTTCTTGTACTGGTCAGGAGGTCTTGTCAACTGTTTGGACATAATCAAATCATCTACTGAAACTCTACCTTCTAATAAATCTATCACTGTCTGACGCGCGAACTGTACCGCAGCTTCTACGTTGTTCTGCTCACATAGGAGCACAAATATTTTCTTCTGTGTCTTGGATACAATGGGGGCGAAGTCTCGCCGCACGCATTCGAAGCCCTTAACATCGAGTTTGGGTTTACAACCCGGTTCAAACTTGAACCCAGCGTATCTTTTCTTACCTTTTAAAAGAAGAGGGTAATATACTTTCTCGAATTCCAGGTCGTTAGGTGGGAGGAAAGCCTTGGTACACATCTCTCCCATCTCCTCTCCTAGCTTGTTGGCGTTCTTGATAATCTCCTCACGCGTTTCTCCAGGACATAGGGACTTGGGAAAGTGTACAAATACCGAATCGGTGTCCCCGTATACGACTTTGACACCATAATCTTTGTAACGGTCTTCACACATAAACTTGGTTTCGTTGGCCATTCCGCGTCCTGCTCTGGTTACTGCTGATGCTATTCTCTTTTCAGGTAGGAAACCTGTTGAAGCTCCAGTGAATCCGTACACTGAGTTCATACATACCTTGAGAGCTAACTGACGACCGTCTAAAACGTTATAATCCATCGACCCTTCCGCAAATGCTTTTCGCTGTCTCTTCGCCAGCTTCCTCTGCGTATGTAGCTCTTCGAGTATTTCTGGTAGAATACCTCGACATTGCTCAGCAGTCTTAAAACAGACGTCCGTTGATAGACTTTGGTATTCGAATTTGCCGCCCTCGGGGTAGGTAAAGGTCCTAACCGGGCGATACGTTGGGTTCTCCATCTTTGGGTTCCACACGTAGCCGCGTTGTTCTGCCTCTTTGGGGTTCGAAAGTATAGTTGAGAAACACATGTTCCAAGCCCTCATAATAGAAGGGTACAGAGAGGCAAAGTCCAGTGTTGCCACTGGTCTGTCCCAAAACCCAGGAATAGGTGTAATGACGACAGCACCCTCGAACTTGTTCATGTCAGGAGGGGTATCTTCATCGGGAATGAACCATCGCTTGCCACCTTTCTCAAATCTTTCCTTTACCTTCTTGAGCATTAAAGATACCGTTCGTATCTGCTGACCACGATTTAAAATGGTGTCTAGAGATACCCCAGCTACCTGAGACATCAGGATAGCATTGATAGCTTTACACATCTTTATGATGATACAATTGGGTATCCAAGCATCTTTCGCGCAGTATCCGCCCAATCGAATGCGACCAGGTTGAGTCTTTTGCATGATAGGGATATCGTCATAGGATATTTCTATCTTCCTAGTACCAAGGAACTCAGCTGCCACATTGTCCATTTTGTAGGACCTTAGCTTGTGGTCAGCCATTACAATCTTCATCACATCTAGAAATTCTCGACCTTCCATCTTGCATTGGAATGTAGTCTGACCTCCGCGCTGTGCCGTCCACGTGTACTTCTTCTTTAGTTTGCATTCACGTAGCTCCATACGTCCCCAACACCAAGCCTTGGGATAATTCTCGTCGTCTTTAAGTGCCCACAGATGCATGGCACGGTTGATGGTGTAAACGTTATCGAAATTCAGAATATTGTATCCTGTAATAATATCCGGGTCATACTCGAACTGTATGAAGCGTTGAAACCCTAGAAGCATGTCGTATTCGTCTTTAAATGAGCGAACCTCTACTTCCTCTTGCCTGTAACTATCTGTCTGTTCTTCCTCTGTCAGAGGTGGATAGCTAGTTGTTGTCGGTTCCTCCGGCTCCCACATAAAACACAGTTGTTTCATCTTCATGGCTACCATATCAAAACATGACACACCAATACAAAGTACGGGGTCTCGTTCGGGTTCGGGAAACTCCGTCTCTGTCTGTCCCTCTATCACATGTGGTTGCGATTCTATATCATAGCTTAGTACACGAAAAGGGGCCATGGCCTGTGGAGGCTCTTTACACTCTTTAATATACTGGCTGGAGTTGGAAGTGTGTACCTCTATGTCTAGTGTACATATAGAGCGTGGGTTGTCTGATATCTGACCAGCTACCGTAAGCCAACCACAAGCTGGTACTTTGTTGTCTACCATCCATACTAGGTCTTCACCTAGGTGAGTTTCCATACATTCTACCTTATCCCAATGTGGGTCACCTGGCATCTCTGGCATTTTGAATTGGCGAGCATGTTCATCACACCGTTGTATGTAGTCGTCATACTCTTCACCCATAGCCATCTTAGGGCGTCTTGACTTAAGTCCGCGTACTTTCTTACGACAATCTATGATTACCTGTTTAGCTTTTTTCGGGTTACGAATACACTTAATAACATTACGTAGTATGTTACCATTTTCTGCTTGTATTCGAATAAACTTGTCAGGTTCGCCTTCGTGTACGTTGCGTATGTTGTAGCCAGTTACAGGTGTTGCTAAGATAGCAGTCTCTCCGGCTCTATCCAACCATCCACCCTCACCAAGCATAGATTGTCTTAGGTTGCCCTTATGTCCCCACTTTTCAGCAGATTCCATACGGTCTCCGGCAACTATCCATTTTAGATATTCCATGATGTATGGGTACTCAGTGTTCCACCAATTCATATCGGCTTTGATATAGCCATAGGGTTTGATGTCATGGACATGGACGGCGATAGATTCTCCCGAGGCCGTTCGTCCGTAGAAGGTTAGACAGGATTTCCCCGATTTTGTAAATCGAGAGGTCGCTAAGTGTTGGAATGTAGTAGTCATCCCCCAATGATTATTGGATAAAGACATTATTATTAATTCTTATTCGTCGAATATACTACCTATTTAACCATACGAAATCCTTACAAAATGTCATTAGAACTTATCATAGGGCCGATGTTTAGTGGAAAGACTACAGAATTAATAAGACGTTGTAGACGGTTGAAGGCGGTAGGTAAAAAAGTGCTCATTATCAATCACAAGAGTGACAACCGAAATGGTATACATTCAGTGTCTACGCACGATGGTGTCAAATTGACCGCCAAGAGCGTTGATATGGTCACAGTTCATTGGTTCGACACCTTTAAAGATGATTACGACGTCATCGCCATAGACGAAGGTCAGTTTTTCGACGGGCTTCGAGATGTTGTGATATCTCTCAAGAAATTGGGTAAAGCTGTTATCATATCGGGATTACAAGGTGATTCGGTAATGAAACCTTGGAAGACTATCACAGAGCTTGTACCACTTGCCGATGATATTATACAGACAAAGGCATTGTGTGTTAGATGTCATGCTCCGGCAGCCTTTACGCGTAGACTACAGCCTGGAGGCAATCAGATAGATGTAGGAGGAAAAGAAAAGTACATGGCGTGTTGTTATAAATGTTATAATATTTAATCATATCTCTTATGTACACTAGCTGGTAATATATCCCGCCTATTCGATATTCTTCTATTGACTTCTTTATCGAAGCCTATTTTTCGTTGAGACCAAGACGGGCCAAGGTAACAAGGAGATGGCAATGCCAATAAGACGGAGGCTATACATAGCCAATACAGGGCAGTTGTGGCTTTAATATTTGCGCCTAACTTTACAAAAATCCAGACTGGGACAAGACCCAATGCAACCGATACGAATATCCAATGTATGTAGGTTGCTAATGGGTAAATTATTTTGTTCGCACCGTATGGCGCGTAAAAATTATATCTATTCATGGACGCAATATTCATTGCGGTAGGTCCCACGTGGCTCCATTGGGTTGGGAATTTCATGAACCTGGGGTGTATGGGAATGGTAGTGACTAACGCCAGGACTGGTGCTAGAATCAAAAATAACAACCACGTGTCCACATCATCTTCCATATTATACTAATTGATTATCGCCTAAATAGGTATATCAAAAGTTCAACCCATTATTCCTGGATTTTCGTTGGAGTAGTAAGCCTCCTTCCAAATCTCTATCCATCACAGCTGCTTCTCGTTTATTCGATAGTAATTCTCTATCTTCATTTAATTTTTTACCCTCATCCTCAAGGGACAAAGCGTGAACCATTACGACTGTGCTACACAGGCTGATGGCTGCTATGCAGATGACAGAATACCATATCCATTCAGACATTTATAATAGGAGCATGGTTACTTTTATACCATGGGTTTGCTGTCAGTTAATAAAAATGACTATAACCACTCCGGACTTATTACAAATGGATAACGATTTATTCGAGGCCGCAGAGACTCTCGCTTCCGGTTTTGAGTCTGAAACGGGTAGCATAACACCTATTTTAGACGATTCAAGCGACGAAGAAGCTAGAGTACAACCCATGACACCAGAAGTTCCTCAAGAATTGAGCCGCATTTTTAATAGATATCACGACATAGCGGAACAGAGACGACGCCGGACAATAGTCAGACGTGGAATAGCACATCGAAATAGACGAATATTCATATCTGCCAGGCGTCTATTCGAAGAAGAAGAGCAAGAACGAAGAGCATTGATAGAAGAAAGAATGTTGGAAGCCGATACACAGATTGCGATTCGTATATCGATGGCTACCTACAAGCCACATACCACCACGGTGGAATCGACAGACGTTATGCGCGTATGTCCGACTATCAAAGCTAGACACCAGAAGGACAAGTGTCCTATCTGTTTAGAACATGTCAAACGGGGAGAAGATATACGCATACTTCCATGTGGACACTACCAACACGCTAACTGTTGTGTCGAATGGTTTACCAAGGGCAATTCATTCTGCCCCATTTGTAGAGATAAAACATTCGAGAGAAAAAGACCTATAAAGAAACGTAGACGTGCTAACATATAATGTACGACCAAACTAAATTAGATGTTATTATATTTTTAGGGTTCGCGGGTTCTATCGCTATGATATGCATCGCAATATTCGCCGGTGAATTTGAAGGAACCATATTAGGACCTGGAGATGATGTTAAGTTTGGAACATTAATACTTGACACCGCCGGAGAATGGTGGGCATTCTTTTTAGCACAGTTAGCATTGGGTATATTAGATGTATATTGGTATGAATGGGTACAGCCATATTACAACCAGATTACGAACTTTGGAAACATTCCTATTGTTAAGGAGAACCATGGCTCAGGAGAAAGATGGTCACGCTTATTCTTCGCCGCTAAATCTACCGCTTCCTCCTTTCCGATGATGATAAGAATAACCCTGAGTGTTGTATTCGTCAACACGCAGATAATGTCTGTTATACTGGTACAAGTCATTAAAGAGATATTCATATTCGTCCAAGTCTATGAGAAAGTCACTGATAAACAGAAAGATAAAATGTGGATGACACAGAAAGAAGCGGACGTATATAATAAGAAGAATGAAGACCAAGAAGCCAATGAGAGCTCACCAATACTCCCAGGCGATAACATAGGAGGTTATGGCACTATACAATTAAAAAGACGTAACAACATAAGATTTTAAACCAATTTATTTTTTAACACACGTAAATCTCTAAACCACAACTCTTTGGCATTTACCCTAGCCATATCATTTCGGATAGCCTGATGTTTGGTCAGTCTCTCGTTTAGCATGCCACACTCGTCGCGTGTCATGGAATAGAAAGGCATTTCGATAATCTTATCCACATTGAAAAAACCCTTTTTTATGAGCAGTTCTCGTAACTCGTGTTTGGTATACAAACGCGGCTGGATGACATTGTTGATGATGTCCAATATAAACTGTTTCTTCTCTTCGCACAGTCTAATCTTTTCATCACAGGCTTGAATGATGGCCAACCTACGCTTCTCATAGAGCTCTATACGCCATATAAACCATTCATCTAGCACCTCTCTGTAGTTGGTATAGGTCTTTAGCTTGCCCTTGGTATCAAACCCTGTCAATATAATATTAAGCTTTTTAGAGAGTTTGAACTTGGTGACGACATCTTCGTCCTTGAGTCCGTTGACTTGTACCTCGAAATATACCTTATCTGGTGTAGACTCATCCTTTATCACCTTGGTTATCCACTTCTGCTGCCTATCTGCGTGTAGCCAATCTTTATAGGTCATGGTCCATACACCGACCGGCAACTCTTCGATGATAATGGTGGAAGCATTCTTTCGTCTCCAACGGCCAGTGGAAACCACATTCATATTATCGTCGTATTGAACCGTACCAGTATAGCCTTGGAAAGATGGTTGTAGGTCCCCTGCTTGTCCCAATAAAAAATCAATCAACTGTACAGGATTATGTTGAGGCCAGCAGCAAGAGTATCCTGTTCCAATACCGGTAGAACCATTTATCAATAGCATAGGTAACACGGGAGCGTAGTGTTCCGGTTCTATCGGTGTACCGTCATCGTCTTGAGCAGGTAACAACCCATCGTCCTCCTTCTTGAAAATATCTCTAGCATAATCCTGGAGTTGTGTATGGATATAACGTGGAGATGCCGCATCCGAACCTCCCTGTAGTCTCGAACCAAACTGACCAGCTGGCACCAACAACGGTAGATTATTGGAACCGACAAAATTCTGCCCCAGTCCCACTATCGTACCGTTGAGAGATGCTTCGCCGTGGTGGTAAGCAGCATGTTCTGATACATAACCAGCTAGCTGAGCAACGCGTATCTCCTTGGTTAGATTCCGTTTGAAGGCTGAGAACATGACTTTGCGTTGCGACTCTTTAAAACCGTCACAGATGGATGGTAAACTACGAGCATTATCAGCTTCTGAGAACAGAATCAACTCCTTGTCTACAAATTCTGTGATGTTTGATGGGTCTTCTTTGCCAGCGTCTGAGTCGATATCTTTGAGCCATTCGCGTCTGTCGGATGCTCTCTTCTTGTTAAACGCCATATCAATCTTGTCACCTTCTTCGTCGGTGTACGTGATGTCGTACAGGTGGGTGTCGAGGTCGCGGAAGTATTCTTTGGCTTCCTTCGGTGTAGAAGTACCCAAACCCTTGTAATACTTGTGTTTAGCACTGGCAGGCCATACAGGGTTGAGTTTCGCTTCTTCGTACTGCTTCTCCGTATAGAACGATTGGCTACCACCTCTCCAGGTCACTTTAACAACCGGTGTTTTGAATATCTTGAGGAAGCCAGGCTGCTTCAACAGGTTGGGCCAGAACTTGTGGAACATATTGATAACCAATCCCTTGATGTGTGACCCATCGTGGTCCTGGTCCGCCATGATGACTACGTGCCCATATCGTTGCTGTGCTGGGTTTGGGGGTTGGAATGGGACGAGTCCGAGGATTTTACAGACGTTCTGGACTTCGGAGTTCTCCAAGAGTTGTTTTGCACTAGCATCTCGTACGTTAAGAAGCTTACCTTTGAGGGGGAATGCTCCCCACTTGGAGCGTCCAACGACTTCGAGTCCAGATAATGCTGTAGTGAGGGCAGAGTCACCCTCTGTGAGGAGAATACTACAGGAGGCAGATAGTATTTGGTTTCTTCCGGCTTGGTTCGCGTCGTATAGCTTTGGTACATTAAGGCGGCTCTTGCTCTTAACTTTCTGCTGAAGTTTTTGGCCAGCTTTGGCAATGGCCCAGGCTTCGACTTTCTCGAGAACTCCACTTCGGTTGAACTTCTTAAGTTTGTTATCTTTCCAATCGCACTTGCTTCCGAAGTCTTTTTCGTCTGAGGTGAGCATTTCTTTGGTTTGGGACTCAAACTCAGGGTTGACAATGAGGGCGTTAACGAATGCATTTACAAATGTTTTTACGTCGTTCGAGCGTACCTTTATACCCTTTACTTTTTTGCTAGCTTGTTGAGCCAGATAACGAAGCACTGGTTGCATAGCATGCTTAACATGCTCTCCACCGCGTGAGGTGCATATACCATTGACAAAGGATGGCATGCTAATTGGGTCGCCAGTGCCATCGTGTGGAAAGATAGCAACCTCCCAGTATTTACTCAACTTGACATAGGTGATGGTCTCTGTGGTATACAGAGCAACGTAGTCACCTAGATTGTTGACCGGCAACTGAATATCGTTGAGATATACCTTGACATCTTTAGGGCTACAAGCTGCCACCTCTAAAGCTCTCTTGGTAATGTACTTGGCGAATGCTCTGTTCATCTTGTCCATCTTAAACTGCTTCCAGTCGGGAACGAAACTTATCTCAGTGTAATCATTCTTATTGGTCGTCTTGGTCACCCTTGGACCAGCTGTTGTTTGCATTCCATCTGTCCAGGTTTGATTAAATTCCTGACCATTTTTTGAATCAACGCAACGCACGGTAAACTCCGAAGAGAAGATGTTGCATAGCTTGGCACCGAACCCGTTGCGACCTCCACCATATCTCTTCTGTTTATCATCATAATTCTCGCCAGTCCGCATGTGACCAAACACCATGGTAGGGACATACATGTTCTGTCTCTCATGCATGGCAACAGGTATGGTTGTGCCATCATTGCGCACGGTTACACGTCCTTCATCGGTGTAGCTGATTCTGATGTTGCGTGTAGGCTGACGCTTGTTCTTTTTAGTAGATGGTCTGTTTATGTTGTCATATGCATTGACAATTACTTCATCCGCTATCTTACCCAGCGCGGGCGCCATGTGATACACGTCTCTGGTAAATTGAAACGTCTTCAAATTAGGCATGTACCCTTCACAGCGTTTAGGACGGGTTGGACCGACATACATATCGGGGCGTTGTACTACATGCTCTCTTGGGTTAAGCTTTTTGTATCGTTTTGCTATACTGGCAAGTTCGGCGGCACTACGTTTTGACATTGTAGAATAATTTACACTTTATATAATAGAAATAACAATGGTCGTATATTCTCTGCGAATGAGTTCGGATACTCTCAGAATATTCGTATAAAATAATAACATACATAATAATAATAACAATGAAATCATCAGTCGATACCAGTTTACTTGACGACCCAATACACGCACGCGCTATGTCTAACACACCTACTAAATCACCACCAATCATTACTCCGGTAGCGACCGAAGACCGGCCTATCGTCAGGCTCGAAGTCGAGCCGGAAATAAGTCCGTTGACACTACCTTCGGTTGAATTTTTATCTATTGCTAACAGCTATGGTCTTGAAGTCCGGGAAAATAATTGTTGTCCAACATGCGGCGTACATTCGGCGTGGCATAACGTTGATTATTCACATAAAATCTGCCTCCCATCAATAGGACCAGCAAAGCCACGGAGAATACAAGATGTGTTCGGTAGCGAAGGAGGTATGAACTTACACTTTGATATGGAAGAAATGACACCAGCTGAGCGTGTAGCTACAGGTGGTAATATCTCTCGCTGTCAAACCGTTTGCACTGGTGACTGTGCTCTATGTATGCAACCATGTCAAGAGCAGGCGCCTCCACAATGGAAACAATTTACAGGATGGGATTGGTGTTGTAATGGATGCTGGCAACATTTATGCTGGAGATATCACACAGAATACCTCGAGCCTAACGGCTATGTAAATACGCTGGGGAGATTTTTAGTGTTCTTAGAGGAATAAAATTTTGTTTAAATGTAAAAAATTGTATACTGTTTTAATTAGATGTCACCGTTGGTGAGGTTTTAATATCTTCATCTATCTCTTCGTATTTACGCTTTTGCCCAGCTATCGCTTTAAGTTGCTTTTTTATCTCGTCTATGTCTAGTTCTATTTTCTCTATTTTTCCATTGTTCACTCCTTTCTTACTTGATGCCTTTTCTTCCATTGCGGGAGCGTGCTGTTTCAAAAATGTCCCTAGTTTGAGTTTGTACATTGACGATTTAAAAAGTTTCGTCTGGTCGGCGTATACTTTTATAGATGATGCCATTTTGAACCAAGTCGTTTCGACCTGTTCGCTAAGTAGTAGTAGTTGTCCTGCTGTGAATTCGTCGCGTTTCTTGTTGTGCGCTGATAATGAAGTAGCTATGTCGGCCGCAGAAGCCGCAGTTATTAACCTCCTTAACCTGGGGAGCCTATGGTCTAATTGCCATGAATCTGACATGTATATAATAGAATATAATCACTATATATAGTAGATTTTTGAAAGTTTAAATTTTATCACTTGTCACTCACGGGATTAAGGTCAACTATCTCAAACGCGCGTACACGGTCGCGACTGTGCCTCCTAATTTCGCTCTTATTCAATGGTTGAGCTTCGCTCCAATCCTCCTCGTCATCGGAGTCATCCCAGTAAATATCTTGAGCGGGATTACCATTTATTAGAGGCCTTAAACAGATGTAGTATAGACACAGGCCTGACAAACCAATAAAACTCAATCCAAACGCTACGAACAATATTTCCCATCCAACTCCTTGTTCTCCACGCTCCACAAATTTACACAA
>MDTB01089773.1_pt1 | contig 13802 bp, 7 predicted proteins | sample 811161 | NCBI WGS metagenome assembly MDTB01 (sample SAMN05326650, study PRJNA326480) | marine metagenome | isolation source: seawater | place: Mediterranean Sea | collected 2009
CACACCTGCATTATTAATGTCAGTAATAATATTTGCTGCTACAGAATCATAGAATACTTTTTCAGCGTCTTGGAATACATCATTAACACCTGATGTAATTAAGACTTTAACAGAACCAGTGGAGTATGGTGATGCGACAGGACCTGTAAATGTAATTTCTTGAATTGTACCTAATGTACCAGAAGATCCACCTTGTAGAAAATAACCAACTACGAGAGTTGTATTGTTACCTGTATGGTTGGTAAAGGTAATGTTGAAAAGGTTATCACCACGGAACTTATCACCAGGTATTGATGGAATCTGTCCTAACTCTGGTTCGTAATATAATCTTTGTTTGTCATCAAACACAAACGCATACTTCCAAGTATGAATAACAGTACTTTGTGGATCTGACTGATTTTGTAATGCATCTCTGAATACAACACCGAACACATACGTCTCGTTAGACGCTTTGAGCATATGACGATCTTGGTTTTGAGGTCTAACAATTACTCGTCTTAAGTTGTCACCAATAAGTGAACAGTTCCTAGGAAGTGTAATTGGGTTATCTTCAAAGTATTCACCACCAGATACGATTAGTGAAACGTATTCATCACTAGGATCTGGTTGTGCTTTTTGTAAAGTATAAGCAATCTGTGCTGCTTTCTTAATAGTTTTAACTGGTCTTGCAGCTGAACGACCATCATTTAGATCACTACCAATAGTTTGTGACACGTATACACGACCACCAGTGTCATTAGTAGCAACTTTATATACAAAGTCAGTGGTTGCAACCCTTCTTGACTGATCACTTAGGGGAGGTGTGTCAGCAGTAGGGAAAAATATTGTGCCAAATGTAGGACTTGTTACATCTGTATCTTCATAGTTAATTAAATTAGGACCACGAAGATCTAATGCAGGGTTGATAATCGTATTGATATCAAGGTTTGTAACCTGTGCAGTATCAGAAATGATAGAACGAGTTGTTCTAATCTGTCCCTCAACGTCTAGTTCATACTGTGGATCGGTAGTATTAACACCAACTCTAATATTATTCTGTGCATTTAAGTTTAAAGTTATAGCATCCTTTTCGTTGGCATCTACACCCACTGAAAATTCTACAGATTCATCACCTTGTACACTTAAAGATCTTACTCTTCTATATGCTGCAGTGTTACCTGCAGTGATTACACCTAAGTTAGTACTCTGAAATTGTAAATTATCATCATCTACTTTTGATACAATATATGTTCCATCTGTTTCACCACCAGATGTGAAGTCAATATATAACTTTTCGTTCCCTATAAACCCGTGTCCAACTGAAAGGATATTTACAAGTCCTCCCACAGTCCTACTATACGTAGCACCAACCCAATTTCCTGTAGGGGTAGCACCCGATGCTGATATTCTCTGTTGGTCAGAATTAATCTTAAGAGCCATTAGTTTTCCAAACGGTTATGATACGACGGTAATATCCAAAACACCAATCCACTTAACTGTAGAATTGGTAGTCACTGACTTCACTTCAAAAGTGAAATAAGGAGCTCCTCCAATTTGGAAAGCATCTGGAGTTACATTCCAGAGTTCTTGTCCTGGTGGATTGTTCCTAATAATATTCTCATAGGTAGCTGCTACTGTTGGAGTACCATCATTAGCAGTAGTAACTACAATATCAAATGTTGTTGCATAAACATATTGATTGCTAGTAGTCTCTTGACCAAAAACTCTTGCTTTTATAAAACAAACTCTATCTGCAGCAAGTGCAGGTGTGTTTGTTGCTAGAGCAGTAGTTCCATCTAATGTCAATTGTAAGGTATTGTTGGCAGAATCTGTTACTCTTTTAACTAGATACTTGTCATGGCTCGCATCAGCGAAATTATCGCTGACCATGTGAATTGCAGATATGTTCTTGAGCTCGAACTGTGTGTTGACGACTTCAGTAGAACCTACTGCAAAACCTCCAATTGATGAAAAATTCTTGGTTGGCATGACGTTATATTACCTCAGGTTTATTTATACCTTAACTTTAGTGGTTGTGAATCTACCAGTAAAACTAGTAGATGATGTTGCAGCTGTTGATTTAGTTAATTGGATATTAACACTGTTAGCAGCGACTGCTATGGTTGCATCCATCAAGTCATTATCTGATGTAATGGAGTTGGTAACTGTTGCGTGAGCAGCAGTACCTGCAGCTGCACATATAGCAGTGACCTCAAACATGTGAACCTTACCATCATCACTTTCAATGGTGATAAGAGTCTTACCACCTTTGTATTGTGTCTTATCAAATGATACGACAGTTGCGGTGCTTGTGAAAGAACTAATCTGACCACCCTCAACACGACAGTCATCAAGTTCCACAAAGTCAGCAGTGGTATCAAATATAGTTAAGTATGATGTGGTTCCACCATTCCATCCTCTATTGATTTTCCATCCCGCTTCAGCACCGTTGGCATCTAAATCAATGAATGGTTTATCATCCATTCTAGTTGTGTAATTCTGTCTTAATACATCTTTTCTTGTTATAGGAGATGTTGGACTAGAAATAGTATCAACTTTGATTGTTATGTCTTGAGCTGGAGTCGTTCCACCAACAGCAGTACCAGCGATAGTTATAACTTCACCAATTTCATAACCAGTACCGCCAGAGTTAACAGTAACAGATGTTACAGTTCCATTACTATCTGTAGTTATATCTACAGTCAATCCAGTACCTTCAATCTGTGCGGATGTTGTGACGCTAGTAACAGTAGTGGATGCTGTATATGATGTTGCAACTTGTGTTAATGTAGCATTATCAAATGTAGCAACAACACCTTGTGCAGGAACATTTCTGAGTCTTAAACCACCAGTAACTTCAAAATCTTTCTTATTTCTTACAGATACAATATTAGAACCAGAAGCCTGAACATTTAATGGGTTAATACCAAAATTTGTACCATCAATGATAAGAGAGTTAGGAATGCTGTGAGTAAATGCAATGTTTGGATAAACAACACCTGTCATATTACCCTTAAAGGTCATAGTGGTATTGCTTATTGAAAGGTTATTTTGCCCTGCTGCAAAGTATTCAAATGTATCTTCGTCAGAACCAGGTGATGCTTCAGTTAATATGTAAGTATCTTGGTCAACGTCTCTAACACCACCAAGAGATACAAAGTCAGTTCCGTTAAAACCTTCAAATTGCAACTGTGTAGTATTATATCTGATAGCACCTGATCTACGATCTAATGCATTAGGACGTTCGTTTGTAGTTCCTGATGGAACTATAAGTGAACCAGTAGTATCACAAAGAATATCAAATCCTGAAGAAGGTTTGATCGCAACACCAGTACCATCAACATCACTAACGGTAATTGTTCTACCAGATCCACCACCTGCTGCTGTTATAAGAATGGTATCTCCTACTGCATAATTTTGACCCTTCGCAACTACAGTTACTGCTGAGAAGTCTCCACTAGCGACTGTGACTGTTAGAGTCAATCCAGTTCCAATTCCAGATGAAGTTGTTGCAGTTGCTGTGTATGTTCCGTCAGTATATCCAGATCCAGTTCCTGTAACTGATACTGCAAGAATTTGACCAAATGATCTTGTTGCTGTTGAACTATTGTTTTGAACTACATTATCAAGAATACGTAAAAGACCAGCATCTAAGTTACCACTAACAGTTAAATCACCAGTTCCAGTATCAATTTTTAATTTTTCATCAGTACCATCAGTTATAGAGAAGTCAACATTTGTGCCACCTTTAAATACAAAATTACCTTCACCTTTGGTATCAAAGTTTAGTGGTACATTAATATCTGAACCATTACCAAAAATAGTATTAGTATTGTCAATTTCTATTTGTGCTGCAGCAGGTCCTATCTGTACCTTAGTGTTAGCAGTATCTACTTTGAAGAATGGAGTTAGACTACCAACTGTAGCATCTGCTTGGAATAGTTTTGCATCTATACCTCTAGAAGCACCAATCTCACCAAATTGAGTTCCACCAAGAGTAATTCCAATTGTGTTACTTGCAGATCTATAGAATCCACTAGTATTAGAATTAGTAAATGTTAGCGTTGGAGTTGCTTCTGCACCATCATCAAGTTTAATTGTTGCTTGGTCTATGCTACTTGAAGCACCACTTACAGTTATACCACCATTGAATGTTCCCAATCCAGTAAAGGTAGATGTACTCTGAACAGTTAGCGTGGAACTAAACGTTCCAGTTGTACCAGCTATAGTTGTAAATGTAGAACCACCAGCTGCTGATATATTCCAGTTTGCTGCAGTTGTAGTTCCATCTGGATTCATTATTACCTGAGCACCACCAGTAGGTCCTAAAGTAAGTAGACCTTCTTGAGTTAACTCAATATTTTTCTCACTACTAATAGTAGCAATGTCTAAAACTAAACCTGTTCCTTGAACTGCTTGGTCACCACCAACGTTACCTATTATCGGAGCGTCAGCTGCTTCAAATGCAGTACCTGGTGTGGTTACTGTAGCTCCAGTTGCAAAACCTACGTTATTAACTGTGAACTGGAATCCAGCTCCACCTCCACCACCAACTGTAGCATCATCTACTGAAAGAACATCACCAATATTATAACCTGCACCTGTTAGGGATATATCATTAACTGCTGTAACTCCAGTCTGTTCACTATTCAAAGTGTATATAAATCCAGAACCAGTACCACCAACATCACCAGGATCTACAGTTAACTGGTTATTTAATGCATATCCTAAACCTTGTGTCAATATAGAAAGTGAAGTTATTGCTCCACCACTAACTGTGAAATCACCAGTCATCTGATCACCAGAGTTACCTGAAGAACCAGATGTAAATGTTAAGTTAGGAGTTGGTTCACTCATGGCAACACCATGTTGAACACATTGATATGTACCGTCAGTAGTAGTTCCAGACACAGAACCAACTATCATTTCAAAATATGCACCCGCAGTACCTGCAGTACCTGCATTTCTTGTAGTAACGTTAGTTACTGACTGTATTGCTAATTCATGAGTAGCATTACTAGAGTCACTCTGATCAAAACGATATGTATTATTATCAACTAGTGTAATGGATGGAGCTTCAACAGGTCCTGATCCTGTGTCAATCAAGTACCTATTAGTAGCAAGGTTCAATGAATCAAGTTGAGCACTAACACCACCAGTAGCTATATTTTCTTGTTGAGCATCTAAGAATGAACCAGTTACGTTGTTAACAAAAACAGCATCAGTAAGAACCTTAGTAACTGTTCCAGTTGCACCAGAAACAGAACCAGTAACAGTATTACCTACAGCAAATGTTCCACCAGTAATATTAGAAAGATTTAATTTATCTCTTTGAACAACAGTAACTGTATAAGTTGCAGTTGGTACGTTTCTAAAGTTTGTTTGGTATGTACCATCAGTATATCCAGAACCACCATTTGTGATACTTCCACTAAAACCAGGAATTACGAATGTGGCAGTTGTAGTTGTAGTTGGAGCTCCACCAGTAAACTGTACGTTTGGATATGAACCTGCTAAGTATCCAGAACCAGAAGATGTAATAGTACCAGATATTGATTGAATATCAATATTAACAACACCATCTTTACCACCACCTCCAGTTACTTCAACAGTAGGAGCAGATGAATATCCAATACCACCACTATCAAGAGTAATTGAGGAAAGTCTACCAGTCTTTTCATCAAGAACTGCAGTAGCATTTGCTTCCTGAGAGGGAGTACCACCAGTAAATGTAACACCAGGAGTATTTCTATAACCCAGACCGTTACCAGTTACAGTTAGAGTTTCAACAGGGAAACCTATATCAGGTGAACCTGCAACTCCAGATCCTGTAGTATCACCAGCAGCATTAGCAAATGTTATAGTTGGTAAAGTTGCAGATGTGTATTGACCACCATCTGATACAGTTATACTTTGAACAGTATATCCAAGAGTTGTAGTTAATACAGCACCAGAACCAGTTCCTGAATCAGCAATAGTAACTGATGGGTTTGATTGGTATCCAGATCCTGCAGAAGTTATTGTGACACTATCAATGACACCACCTGTTTGTCCTAAATTAAGAGTTGCAGATGTTCCAATGAAGAACTGATCGTTAGAACCTGTAGCAGGTCCCAATGATATTTCAGTTCCTGCGTTTGCATCTGATAGTGATGCTGCTACTTTAATAGTATCTGTATCTACCCAAATGATATAATAGGTGCTGTTATGAGTAAGACCACCAACAGATGTTGCACCAGCATCAAGAGTTTGAGAATCATATGTTACTTGATCACCAGTTTCAAAACTGTGACTAGAAATTGTAATAGTATTCGCAGTTGTATCAACAACAGTACCACTAGGTGAAAATGTATTTTGAGGAGGTGGATCTACGACTGCAGTAGGTCCTGAATAGTTAGTACCACCAAAATCAACTGCTGCGGCTACAACATTACCTGCTTGACCTAAATTAGCAGTCGCTGCAGCAGCTCCAGATGAAAATGTGATGTCTGGAGAAGCACTATAACCACTTCCTCTATTACTTAACGTAATTGATTTTATAGCACCAGTTGTTGCTAATGCTGCTGTGGCAGTTCCTTTTTGGAAAGGATCTGATGTTACAGATACGGATTGTTGTCCACCCTCATATCCAGTACCTGCAGAAGTAACTGTAACTGTACCTAAACCATTCTTAAGAACAACAAATGATCTTGTAGAGAAGCAAGATGCTTCAGATGAACCAAATAATGTACTGTCTTGGAATCCTGCAATATTAAGAGCACCTTGGATTACACTACCAAATGATATTGACTTATTAACATCAAAGTAAACTGCTTCTTTAACGATTGTTTCAGCGTTAACAACAAAGTCTTCCTGACCAGAAGGGTCAACGATTACCTGACCTGTCGTTGAAGTAATACTGTTACCTGCTAAACGTAAGTTACCTGTCTCAATGTATGCAGGGAAAATGTTAGTAGTACCAGTTCCATCACTTAATGTAATATTTGCAGCAGACTGAGCAGTAGAGGTTGCTTGGAATTGAACGTTACCAGTCTCTTGGTCTACAGAAAATGCTTCACCAACACGGAAGTCACCGTCTTGGTCTGTGGAAGAATATAGAACCTTACCATTGTTAAGTTCTTCTACCTCATTTGCCTGTACAGCAAGAGATGGGTCATTAGTATAGTCTGAACCAGATCCAACATAACCAAAGTTATGTGCAGTCAATATAAGTTTTACACCAGAACCGTCTGCCTGTACACCTTTACTTCCATATACACATGCAGATGCAACTGAACGCATCTCAGCACCGAATGCAGAATAGTCAGCAGTGATAACAGATGTAGCAGAATCACCACCACTTGATCTAATATCAGATGTGCCACCAGACCCGTCTGTAAAGGTCGTAGAAGCGTCATCACCGTTAGCATGAAGCAATAGTACTGTATTAAGATCTGATGAGTATTCGCCTGTTGTAGGGGTAAATCCTGCAGTGAATCTAGCAGCACCTTTACTAATTCTTACCTCGTCAATATGTCCGTTAAATGCTTCAGTAGGAGATGCTTGATAGTCTGAACCTATGATAACTGGTTTAGTAGAACCATAGTCATTAGTATCTGCACCAGTTCCTAACTCTACTCCATCTAAGAATAATTTTGTGGTTCCTCCCTGTCTTGCTACTGCAACGTGATACCATGTACCAGTTGATAAAGTACCACCACTACGAGTTGATGCATTACCTACTCCATAATGAAGGGTTGTGCCATTTAAGTATAATTTTGGTGCAGTATCTGTACCAGATGCATCTCTTAAATCAAATATATGCTGTATGCCTGTTACACTGTTTGGTCTTATGAATGCTTCTAAACACCAGTTTGATGTACCAAATCCAAAGTCTTCTGAAGTTGGAACTTTTACGTTATCTTCAGTTCCGTCTAATAATATAGATGATGTTCCAAATTTCTTTTGTGCTGTATCTAACTGTGAGTCACCAAATCTACTTAAAGTTTTTGCGGATTTATTGACTGTAGTAAATGCTCCAGTTCCTTTACCAGTAATGAATATATAAGTTCCATCATTACTAGAAACTACACCTCGTGCAACTGCCTTCTTGTAAGTAACATTACCAGATGTTGTTCCAGATGCACCATCTGCATATGTGACTGTATTATTGTCTACCTTTGTAACTTGATAAAAATTATCTGTAGCAGAACCACTGATATGATCTGCGTAGATGTAATCACCTGTTACTAAACCATGTCCTGTTCTTGTCAATGTAACAGTAGAACTTGATCTAGCATAGGTTCCTGACTGGAAACTGTCCTCTAATTGATATGTAACCTCAGATGTAGAGTATGTTCCACTGACTCCACCTAGTTTTAATCTTGTATTACCTGTTCCAGACTTACCAGTAGCACCTTGAATACCTTGAATACCTATGGATGCGAAATAGTTAAAGCAATTTAACCACTCAACTCTTATACCATTAGTTGCAATTACACCAATCTGATTCGGTGTAATGAATGTACATTCATTGAATAAAACAGAACTATGCTGTGATGCAGCTGCAATATTTGCACCATCTAACTTAGCACCACGTCCTGCATCTCCCTGTGCATACCCATAAGGGTCTGATGCACTAGTTACACTACCTTTTGTATTAACTGTACATCTCTCGATATATGGACTCTGTGTAGAATTTAATGAAGTGATAAGTTCAAACGCATATCCGTCATCATTTGAACTATCATAATAGAAATCTTTGATTGTTAAATCGGAAACGTGACAGTCTCCTGAAAGTTTAAATGCAGTGTTAGCATTAGTAACACCTGTTGGTTTTACAGATGTAGAACGTAAATTAGTACCACGAAGAGTGACTCCGTCAGGTACAGTCATTGGGAATGTTTCTTGATACTCACCTGGTGCAACTATGATTGTATCACCTGCTGTGGCAGTTCCAAGTGCCTTTGTAATAGTAAGGAATGGTGTATCTGGATGTAGACCTGCATTACCACCATTAGCAAGAGTATTATTATCTGAACCTACTGACGCGACATAATAAGTATTCCCCTGACCATTCGTGATGTCAGTGGAAAGCATGGATGTAACCACCTCACCCGTATTGGGTTTCTGGTTAGCAACCTCTATTATATTTGATCCGTTTCTAGCGTATAGTTTTCTATCCGCTATATTAAGAGCTATTTCGCCATCTTCTAAATTAGAAGTTGTCGGGACGACTGCTGCTGTCGTCGATCTCTTTAGCTTGATTCTCGTTGCCATCTAGAGCATTCTCAGGAATTTGGTCTTGATTCATACTATTTAACTGATTTTGTAAGTCAGCTATTTGTGCTTCTAACATCACATTTACTAATGTCAATTCAGAAATTTTCTTTTGTAATGTGTTAATAACAATTTGTGCATTCATAATTCAAATTTTAAAAAGTTCCTCCATCGAGGGTGTTTGTCCAGACTGGGACTCCAGCTGAAGTAACAGTCAATACTTGATATGATGTAGTAGCATCATTTCCAGTACCAGGTGATGCCATGTTAGCCTCTGCAGTTACCTGTAGAGGACTTGTGCCATTACCATATACGATACCATTTGAGGTAAATGTACCTGCACCAGTACCACCAAACTGAACTTCAAGGTCAGTGTCTAGTTCAAGATCACCGATAAGAACAGTACCACGGTTTCCAGTTACACCAAAAACAGTACCTGTGTCAGTTGCTTCTTCAATAAATGTCCAAGCACCTGCACCGTCACCACCACCAGTGCGGTCATAACCAAAGAAACCAAATTTATTGGTTCCAGATAGATTGTAGTGAATTTTAACACCACGATCCATTGCATCATCAGCACCTCTAACTGTAACTAAGGTAGCACCTACAACTTGGTCAGCAGTAATTGCTGCACTTAATGTAATAGTTTTTGTACCTGTGTTGATAGCAGAGATTGTTGTGCCACCAGGAATACCAGTACCAGTGATTGAATCACCGACTGATAATTGCTCCACTGCATCAACTACAACAGCAACTGTTGCGTTACCCGCAAAGGTAGCAAGAGTTTTAACTGTGATCGGTGTAGTGGGATCTCCTAATTCAATAGTAGGATCGTTAACAGACATTGAAGCACTATTAACAGTAGTTGTTGTACCATCAATTTGAAGGTCACCTTTAATTATGACCAAACCATCAGCGTCTCCACCTGCAGGAAATGGGTCAATAATCAATTCTTGTATACTATTAATAGTAGAAAGTACGTTTCCGTCTAACTTAAGGTTATCAATTTCAATAGAACCAGTCTGAGATGTATTACCAGAAATGTTTGTGGTTCCATTAAAGGTTACACCATTCTGGAAGGTAGTTGTTGCATTAACTTCCAGTGTATCTGTATCAGCAGTACCAAGAACTGTATTATCATCAACCTTAAGGTCTTTGATCCATGCAGTAGCTCCTACACCAATACCACCCGCAAATGTAACACCTGCTGTGGCAACGTTAGAAGCATCTGTAGTATCAGCATAGTTGACTAGTACACCTGTACTATAGTTCCAGTCTGCACCTTCTACTTGAATCTTGTCAGAAGTTGTCTCGTCATATCTGATAGAAGCATCCTTTGTATTACCAAAGTTTAGTTTCATATCATCAGCAATACGCAAGTCGGGGGTACCTGCTACACGCTTGATGTCTAAAACTGCATCTGAGTCATTATATGAGAGTTCTACATCTCCTGTAGTTCCAAACTCTAGTTCCTGACCATCTTCAATAACCAGTTTACCTGTACCATTTGCACGGAAGATAAGGTCAGCATCAGTAGTAGATGTTGTAATGACATTTGCATCAAGGGTGATGTCGTCAACATTCCACTGATCAATTTTTGAATTACTATCGACTATTACAGATGAACTAGCAGTTAATGTACCATGAACATGATCCAACATGTCCATAAAATATCTACCACCGACAATCTGTGCAGCACCATTATTGTCTCCAATGAATAGTCTGTCTCCTGCGTTTGCCTGAGTTCCGTTTGCTCCTGTAGTAATGGCGAGTTCACCAAATGTAATACTACCAGGTGCGGTTGAACCAGTACTCCTTTTAATTAGAATATTGGATGCCATTAGAAGCTACCCCCGTTTACTGTTACGTGATTTAAAACATTCGTGGCGACAAATCTTGTTGCTGCTGAATCATACACAAGCACTGAACCTTCTGCTAGTCCACCTTGTGATACATCTGTCAAATCTACGTCTGACATAGCACCAATCGTGCCACCGCCACCACCAGTGGCGACACGAGTTACTCTTGGGACTGATTGGTCCCCAAATCTTAATCTTGCCATTTAAAGTGTTACCCCCTCAAGTACGCTTACTGAACCCTCTAACACTCTGGACTTGATACCAGATGCTGAAGTTATGACGACATCATACACATACCGTCCACTTTTCATAGCAGCGGTCTGGGAATTAGTTAGAGATAATTGTATTCTTCCACTCGTTGTAGGAGTCAGGACTGCAGACGTTACAGTTTGAGAAGTACTACTTGTGTAGTGTTTCTTTATCAAACTTGCTACTGTATATCCTGTAAGGTTAAATTCTGTGCCATTATCATTCTCAACTGTGAAGTCGATGATAAAGTCAGAACCTTGATATATTAGTAGGTTGGATACAGCACTTGCCATTCTCTAAGAATTCCATATAATATTTAGCTTAACTTTATTTATCCTCTTTCTGTATTAAGTCGTTTATAAGGTCTTTAAGTTCGTCAACTTCTCTCTTCAAGTCATCTAAAGTGCGATCTTTGTTGCGTGCATTTTCTCTTGCTTTTATATAAGCGTCATATGCACTATCGTCTGTATTGACGATTGCATTAGAATCAGCATCCCTGCCGAGGGAGTTATGTCCTTCGACAGGGATTAGATCAAGTATTTTATCTTCCATTATGCTAAAGCGATTGCTCTGAAGTCTTTTATCCTCGGTATATATGGTTCAGAATAAGCAATGAAACTTACTTTGATTTGGAATCCATCGAAGTCCTCAGTATCATCTATTGTATACTCATAATCAGTAAATGTAAAGAGATCATTCTGTGGTGTAATAATACCGCTGTCTGGAATACCTGTAGTATTAAAGAATTGGAAAGGTAAATCATCAAGAGCACCAGCATAACCAACAGGTACTAACTTGTACATCACTCTAATAGTGGATTGTGTCCATGTGTTAGCAGTAAGCATAACCTTCAATCCAGTGGCACTCTTATCCATTCGAGCAACCTTAGTAATGTAATTTGCTGCACATTCGCTACCAATATTAGCAGTAGGTTCAAGGTTATTAATGATATTTGCTGTTGTAATAATTGATACAGCAGATAGATCAATCACAGGAGATAGGTGAGATACCTCAGATTCTAAATCCAACTCCATAGTAAACGACTTCACATTATTCATACGGTTAATCTCATTGAGTTGGTTAGCAATAATCTTAGTAGCAGGGAAGTAATTCTCTTCTCCAATAACCACATCAAGATAAGTAGTATCTTTAACGAAAGAAGTCTCTAAACCAGAATTACCCCCATCGCTATCAGGACCACATGAAGTACCACTTGTACCCAATACTCTTGGAATGATACTTGTTTTTGGTTGAGTTTGATTTTGAATTTGTGGTGTTAATACGTCCCATGGAATATTTTGAGAAGCAGTTATAAAGACACCACCACCCATCATAGAAGTATTTGCTGTCTTACCAGTTACTTTTAGATTGTAACTATGAGGACTGTTGATAGATATAATTCCACCAGGTGCAGTATGAGTAGCATTGATTGATGTAAGTGGAATTCCATTTAGATTGTAACATTGTACAATAGCACCAGATGAATGTGATAAACCAGTTGATCCACCTGAACTACCACTATGGTTACGTCCATTGGAAGCAATTGTTATAGTGTTTGAATTTATACCACTATATGCAATAATCTCATCTCCACTGCCATCTTCTGCTTCTCCAAGAATTCTTACAAAACCTGGATTTGAATTACTTATCGCAGATCCACCCATAGTGGTATGGAATAATGCTGCGTTAGTAACTGTAAATGTGGAGGTACCCGTTGTACTAATAGTAGATGTAAGTGCAGTATCTGGAACTTCAGATGTTACACCGCTTATCTGTACATAGTTAAGTGGTGACTGCATACCGTGATTACCATGGAATACTCTAATCTCATCTTGACCTGCAGTCATTTGCATGGAGTTAGCTGCAAGATTTAAGAAACCACCATTAGATTCACCAAGTTGTGCATTTTCTAGTACAAGTTTACTATTAGATGATGTGCTTGGTAATGCAAATTCTGCTCTATAGATCTTAAACATCAAGTCTTCATACTGTGATGGTGTCCATGTAGATGCGTTCTGTGACTTGAACAATACACCGATGTATGGTTGCTCAGAAATTTTTTCTCCTGCATGTGCAGCATCTATAGCATCTTCACCAAGAATAGAGATGAATACCTTATACTGGTTAGAGTCAGAAGTCAATACAATAGCATGTTCCTGTCTGAATGGTAGGTATACTGGAGATTCAAACTCAAATGAAGTTGGTTTAGAAGCATCTGCAGATATGAATACATCCTCAGGATCTTTAATAACTTTAGAAAGAGGTACAATTATTTGAGTTGGATTACCATTAACTACAGTTCTAATATCTAATGATACTGGAATTTCCTCATCCTTAGTAAAGAAGAATATATCAATCTTAGTTAAGAATACCCCACCTTCTAATGATGAATCTTCAATAAGGAAGGTTTGTGCAAGTGGGTCACAGAATCTAACTTCATTCTTTTTAGATTGCTTA
>MDTB01152136.1_pt1 | contig 13802 bp, 12 predicted proteins | sample 811161 | NCBI WGS metagenome assembly MDTB01 (sample SAMN05326650, study PRJNA326480) | marine metagenome | isolation source: seawater | place: Mediterranean Sea | collected 2009
AGATAAACACCCGATCCCATCTCGAACTCGACCGTGAAAGCTGTTAGCGCCGATGGTACTTTGTCTTAAGGCATGGAAGAGTAGGTCGTTGCCAGGATTACTTTCTTCAATTAAAGTGTTTATAAATAATAAATTAGTATGTTTTCATTAATAATACCTTTATTTAACGAAGAAAAAAATATTTCTCATCTAATTGATGAAGTTTCATATCATTTAAATAAATTTAAAGATTACGAGCTAATACTAATTGATGACTTTAGCTCTGATAATACTTTGAAAGTAATTAATAATTTTAAATATAAAAACTTAAAAATTATAAAAAATTCTTCAAATTTAGGACAAAGTTATTCAATTCACAAAGGTATAAATGACTCGATGTATGATATTATCATTACATTGGATGGTGATGGTCAGAATGATCCAAAAGATATCTCTAAACTTTTAGACTTATATTTATCAAATAAAAACATATTTTTGGTTGGTGGCATAAGAATAAAAAGAATGGACAGCTTTGTAAAAAAAATTTCATCTAGAGTGGCTAATAAAATAAGATCTATTATTCTGGATGATGGATGCAAGGATACGGGTTGTTCTTTAAAGGTTTTTAATAAAGATATATTCTTATCTTTTCCGTTTTTCGATGGTATCCATAGATTTTTACCAGCTTTATATAAGGGCTATGGTTATAAAACACAGTTTATTAATGTTAATCATAGAAAAAGAAAATATGGAGTCTCTAAATATGGAACTTTTTTTAGACTTTTTAGAGGTGTATTAGATATGTATAGAGTTATCAAAATTTTACGTAATAAAACTTAACATGACAAATATACTAGAAATACTCGGATTAAGTAATCTCAGCTTTAATGAACTTTTATGGGTAACTTTTGGAACACTAGGTCAATTAGTATTTTTTAGTAGATGGATAATTCAATGGATATCATCTGAAAAATCTCAATCAAGCATTATACCTGTTGCTTTTTGGTGGTGTAGTTTAGTTGGAGGCCTTATTACTCTAGTTTATGCCCATCATATTGGAAGTTTTCCATTTATGTTAGCTCAAGCCATTGGAATTATTGTATATTCAAGAAATTTATTCTTAATTTATAGGAGGCAAAATGAAAAAAATTGATAACTATGTCGATGGATCTTCACACTCTATTTCAAAGGATCAACTATCTGTTGAGGACCCATCCACTGGTGAAGTTATTGCTAAGGTAACTTTATCCTCAAGAGAAGATTTTAATAAAATAATTACAAGTTCTAAAAATAGTCAGTTAAATTGGTCTAATACCACCCCTCTTAAGAGATCCAGAATCTTATCTAATTATAAATCTTTGATTGAAAAAAATATTGATGAACTTGCGAAAATTATATCAAAAGAGCATGGAAAAACTCTAGAGGACTCAAAAGGCTCTGTAACTAGAGGTTTAGAAGTTGTTGAATTTGCATGTGGAATACCCCATTTGTTGAAAGGTGAATTTTCACAAAACGTTGGCACAAATATTGACTCATGGTCTATTCGCCAACCTTTGGGTATATGTGCAGGTATTACACCTTTCAATTTTCCTGCTATGGTTCCAATGTGGATGTATCCTATATCAATAGCTTGCGGTAATTCATTTATATTAAAACCATCCGAAAAAGACCCTTCATGCTCCATACTGCTTGCAGAATTATTTTCCGATGCAGGCTTACCAGATGGAGTTTTTAATGTAATTCATGGTGATAAAAATGTTGTTGATTTGATTTTAGAAAGTCCAGATATTTCATCTGTAAGTTTTGTTGGCTCAACTCCGGTCGCAAAATATATTTATGAAAAATCAGCAAAAAATGGAAAAAGAGTTCAGGCATTGGGTGGTGCTAAAAATCATTTGGTAGTAATGCCTGATGCTAATTTAAATCAAGCAGTTGATGGAATAATTGGTGCAGGGTATGGTTCTGCTGGAGAGAGGTGTATGGCTATATCAGTTGCAGTAGCTGTTGGTAATATCGCTGATGAATTAGTTGAAAAAATTCAACTGCAAGCACAAAAACTCAAAGTTGCACCCTGGACTGATGAAAAATCTGATATGGGACCTGTTATTTCGGATGAGCACAGGGATAAAATAGAAAAATATATATCAATTGGAGAGCAAGAGGGGGCAGAGTTAATTGAAGATGGGAGAAATTATAAAATTCAAGGTTATGAAAATGGTTATTTTCTTGGGCCAACTTTATTTGATCATGTGACAAAAGAAATGACAATTTATAAAGAAGAAATATTTGGACCTGTGGTTTGTGTAGTAAGAGCAGATAATTATGATGAAGCTATCAGTTTAGTTAATGATCATAAATACGGTAATGGAGCTAGTATTTATACATCTGATGGAGAAATATCTAGACACTTTACAACCAATACAAACATTGGAATGGTTGGTGTTAATGTTCCAATACCAGTGCCAATGGCCTTTCACAGCTTTGGAGGTTGGAAACAGTCATTATTTGGAGACCATTCAGTTCATGGAATGGAAGGAATTCATTTTTATACAAAATTAAAAACTATTACAAGCAGATGGCCAAAAAGTATTCAATCTGGCCCAGAGTTTGTTCTGCCAACAAATTGATGAAAGTTTTAGTTACTGGTTGTGCAGGTTTTATAGGTTTTCATGTTTGCGTAAGTCTATCAAAATTTTCAAACATTAAAATTTATGGGATTGATAATTTAAATAAGAATTATGATTTGAAACTTAAAAGAGATAGATTAAAGGAAATATATAATCATAATGATAAATTTATTTTTTATAAAAATTGTTTATCAAATAATAAATTTTTAATTAAAAACTTTTCAAAAAATAAATATGATATTGTAATTCATTTAGCTGCACAAGCAGGTGTTAGAGAATCACTTAAAAAACCTAATAGCTACTTTAAAAATAACATAACTTCATTTTATAATATTATTTATGTTTCATCATTATATAAAATAAAAAAGCTAATATATGCTTCATCAAGCTCTGTTTATGGCCAGACACTAAAACTACCTTCAAAAGAAAAGGCAATTACAGATAAGCCTGACTCCTTCTATGCGGCCTCAAAAAAAACTAATGAAATTATAGCATATTCATTTAGCTCAACCTATAAATTGGAAACTATAGGATTAAGATTCTTCAGTATTTTTGGTAACTTTGGAAGACCGGACATGGCATATTATAAATTTTTGAGTAAAATGTATAACGGTGATCAAATTTCACTTTATAACAAAGGTTTGCATTATAGAGATTTCACACATGTTAGTGAAGTCACATCAATAATAAAAAAATTGATTAAGTCTAAGAAAAATATGAATGCCATTCCTTATGATATTTTTAATATTGGATCTAATAAACCTTTATCAATAATAAAATTAGTGAAAACATTAGAAAATATATCTGGAATTAAAGCAAAATTAAAAAAAATTAAGCTACAAAAAGGAGATGTTTATAAAACAAATGCAGATAATAAAAAAATTATTAAAAAATTAGGTTATAAGATTGAAAAAAATTTCTATAATCAGTTAGTAGATTTCACAAAATGGTTTAAAGAGTATCATGGCTATGAATAAAGAAAATGAGTTTAAAGAAAATGAGTTTAAAGAAATAGAGTTTAATATTTTTAAAATTATTGAACTTTTATTTAAAAATACTTATTTAATAATAATTTTATTTATAATTGGATCTGTTTCAATTTATTTATCTTATAATTATTATAGTAAAAAAACCTACGTAGTAGATATAAAGTCTATTAATTCATATTTTATAGAAGAGCTTTTAATAAAGGTTCAAGAATCTTATATGGAACTTTCTGAAGAAAATCAGATAAAAGATTTTACTAAATCAATATCTTTAAATCAAAATAATCTAGTAGAACTCTATTATAGTAAGATTTCAAATTTTTATTACTTACCAAAAAATAATAAATTTACTGAAAATAACCAAATTGATTTTCAAAAATTAAATAATGTTTATGGCAAATTAAAAACTAATTTAATATTTACTAATACAATTGAAGGGAGTGATAATAACTTAGTTGCTAGATTAAACTTTACTTCTATTAGTACTGATGAAGAAAAAGAAACAATAGATATATTACTCAATTATTTTTTATTTCATACTTATTTAGACATTTATTATGAATTAAACAAAATTGTATCAATATTTAACTCTAATATAAAAACTGAACAAAGGATACTTGAGTCAAAAAGGGAAAAAAAAATCCAAAATCTTAGTAGTTTAATTAAAATTGCCCAAGAACTTAATATTATTGATCCATTAGAAAATAATATAATATTAGAGACTTCAAAAAATAATGAGTCAAGTTATGTGGATTTAGACAATATGCCAGCCTATCTAAAAGGAGTTAAGGCTCTCACTTTAGAGTTAGATGAACTTGTTTTAAAAGGGTATGACTCCGAACTTGCTAAACACCAATTAAATATTGTGAATTATGAAGCCCAAAAAGAAATAATCTTAAGTTCAAATTTATTCAAACAATTATCTTTATATATTGATAATTCAAATTTAAGTAAACTTTCACCTTTTTTTTATTATAATTATACAGCCTCAAAAACAAAGCCATTTTCTATATTTATTGCTAACATAATTTTATTAATTTTTGTCCTGTTTATAGTTTATATTAAATTATCTTATGAAAATTATAGAAAAGAGTTAAATTAAATTATTAGTATGAAATATAAAAAAGCACTTGTAACAGGTGGCTCGGGTTTTATTGGTAAAAATCTTATAAACAAACTAATTGGAAATAATATTAGTGTTAATGTATTCGACGATTTATCAAGAGGCAAAGATAATTTTAATATTAATCAAGATGAAAAAATAAATTTTTTTCATGGAGATGTAAGAAATATTAGTGATCTTGAAAAAGCTCTAGAGAATTGTGATGTTATATTTCATTTAGCCTTTATAAATGGCACAAGTAATTTTTATAAAAAACCATCTGAAGTTTTAGATGTGGCCATAAAGGGAACATTAAATATTATAGATCTAGTTAAAAAATTTAAAGTCAAGAAAGTTATCTATGCATCTAGTTCTGAAATATATCAAACACCTATTAATATTCCTACAGATGAAAATGTAAGTGGAGTAATTCCAGATTTTTTTAATCCTAGGTATAGTTATGGTGGGGGTAAAATAATAAATGAATTAATGTTAATTAATTATTTTAGAAATACTGATATTAACTATCTAATCTTTAGGCCTCATAACATATTTGGTGAAAATATGGGCAATGAACATGTGATACCTAATATCATTGAAAAAATATATTTAGCTTCAAACAAATTTCTAAAAAATGATGTTATAATTGATATTGAGGGAACTGGTTTAGAAACAAGATCTTTTTGCTATGTCCGTGATGCAATAGATCAACTTTATTTTCTTTCACAAAATGCTGAGTTTAACAGTATTTATAATATCGGACAAAATAAAGAATTAAAAATTATTGATTTAATAAAAGAAATTTCAAAAAAGTTAAAAATAAATATTAATATTAATACCTCTCCTAAAAAGCTTGGGGGGACTGATAGGAGATGTCCAGATTTATCAAAAATAAAAAAACTAAATTATAAATTAATTGATAATTTTGATTATGGGCTAGATAAAACTATTAGTTGGTATAAAAACTATTATTTAAATAACTAAATTATGAATGCTTATATATCAACAAGTTGTTTTCCCAATACAACATTATTTGATAACATTAATATTTGTTCTGAAATTACTGAAGGCTTTGTTGAGCTATCTGCTCCACATCCTTTTATTGAAATAAAAAATATTATAAAAATGTTACTTAATTTTAAAAAAAAAAATATAAATTTTACTTTGCATAATTATTTTCCTCCACAAAAAGAGGATTTTATTCTTAATTTCTCAACTTCAATTCCAAAAAACAAAAATTTAAATAAAAAACTTATCGAGGAGTCATTAGAAATCTGTAAACAAATTTCCTCTCCAGTTTATGGAGTTCATCCTGGATATTTATACGAATCTTCAAAAAAAAATGAAAATGGTTTATTTTTATTTGAAAGTAAAAAAAAGACTGAAAAAAATGCATTGTTAAATTCAATTAGTGCAATTAGGGAATATCCTAATAAATTTTATAAAAATGGGACCTTATTTTTAGTTGAAAACCTTTTTCCACAAAAAAATAATTTAACTTCATTATTTTGTTCTTTAAACCAAATTAATGAATACATGAATATTGTTCCTAAAAATACTGGTATTTTATTAGATCTTGGTCATCTAAATATCGCTAGCAATATATATAAATTTAATAAATTTGAATTTATTGATAATTTTCTTAAAGAATATTCTAGTAGACTTTTTGAGATACATATATCTTCTAATAATGGTTTTGAAGATCAGCATAAAATTCCAGATGAAAAGGATTGGCAATTTAAAGCAATAGAAAAAATTCTTACTAAAACAAATAAAAATAATTTAATATTTTGCTTAGAGTCAAGAAGCAATAATATTTTTAAATTGAAAGAATGCATCAAACAAATTAATACAATTATATCATAATATATGAAAAGTGATTTTATTGATTTAGGTTATAAAAAATTTTTAATTAATAAAAATTCTACAATACTTCAAGCAATGAAAACAATACAAAATGGCGAGGAGGGTTTTTGTATAGTTGTCGATAATAATTATAATTTTATAAACTTAATAACAGATGGTGATTTAAGGAGATCTATAGTTAATGGATCAAAAATTTCAGATAAGATTCATAATGTCAAAAATAGAATTCCTATAGTACTTACAGATAAAAATTTATTTCAAGATTCATTGAAGAAAATTAATAGTAGAATAAATATTCTACCATATGTAAATAATAATGGAAAAATTATTGGTGTTTTAAAGAAAAGAACTATTCTTGATGAAATAAATATAAGATCAAAAAAAATTACTATACTTGGATTAGGATATGTTGGATTAACGTTAGCCCTAATCCTTGTTGAAAATGGTTTTGAGGTAATAGGATATGATAATAACGAAAATGTAATAAAAAATCTTAAGAAATTTAAACCATTATTTTATGAAAAAGGTATCTACAGTCTCCTAAAAAAACATTTAGGCCATAATCTAAAAGTTACAAATAAACCCAGTGATCTAAAATCAGATATTTATATAATTTCTGTTGGAACACCACTCAAGAAAAATAGTCATACCCCTAATATTTCTCATATTGAAAAAGCTGTAAAACTTATTAGTAAAAAAATTTCAAAAGGTAATTTAATAATTTTTAGATCAACAGTACCAGTTGGAACTACAAGAAATAAATCACTACCTATTCTTGAAAAAAATTCACATTTAAAGGTTGGAAAAGATTTTTATTTATCTTTTTGTCCTGAAAGAACAGTAGAAGGAAAGGCTCTTCAAGAGTTAAAAAAATTACCTCAAATAATTGGCGGTTATTGTCAAAAAAGTACAGAACTATCAATGAGATTGTTTAATGAGTATACTCATACTGTAGTTGATGCTGAAAGTATTGAGGCTGCAGAATTTTGCAAACTTATTGATAACTCATATAGAGATTTAATTTTTGCTTATTCTAATGAGCTGTCAATATTTGCTGAGAAAATGAATCTAAATTTGCCTAATATAATTGATAAAGTTAACTTGGGTTATAATAGAAACTCTATACCTAAACCCTCCCCTGGTGTGGGAGGAGCGTGTCTAAGCAAAGACCCTTATTTATTAAATTATAGTTTTAATAAAATTAATCTTAAATCAACAATGAGTATTCAGGGTAGGTATATTAATGAAAAAATGTGTAATAATATTTATAACAGATTTTTAAAATATTTAAAATCTGCAAAAATAAAAAGAGAGGAATGTAAAATTTTTATCTCAGGTTTTGCTTTTAAAGGAGATCCAGAAACATCAGATTTGAGAGATTCAACAACTATAGATTTTTTAAATATTTTAAAAAGAAATAATTTCAAAGATATTAAAGGTCATGATTTCCAAGTAAGCAGGAAAGAAATTTTGAATCTTAATATCAAGTATTCATCAATTGAAGTAGGATTTACATCATCAAATATAATTTTTATAATGAATAATCATAAAAACTATAATGATCTAAATATGATAAAATTAATTAAAAACATGAAAAAACCAAGCCTTATTTTTGATAGTTGGAATGTATTTGGAAATTTTGATCTTAGTGGCTTCAGTGGAATAAAATATATGGGTATTGGATTCAATAAATAATGAAAAAAATTCCTATCGCCAACCCTTATATTGAAAAAAGTGATGCGGAAGAGGTGCGTAAAACAATAACTAAAGGTTGGATAACAATGGGTAAAAAAACTGAAATATTTGAGTCTATGCTCTCAGAGTACTTAAATGTTAAATATGTAGTAGCAATGAACAATGGCACTTCTACACTAGATGCTATTTTATCTGCTTTAAATATTAAGCAAAATGATGAGATTATTGTCCCTGATATGACTTATATTTCAACTGCAAATGTTGCAGAATATAAAAAAGCAAAGTTAATTTTAGTTGATTGTGATAAATCTACTTATAATATCTCTGTTAAAGACTTAATCAAAAAAATATCTAACAAAACTAAACTCATAATGGTAACTGATATGAAAGGAATGCCAGTAGACTATAAAGAAATAATTAAAATATCAAAAAAGAATAAAATTCCTTTGATTGCTGATAGCGCAGAGTCTTTAGGCTCTTCCTACAATAATGTAAAAATCGGCTCTCAAACTCTTGCACACTCATTTAGTTTTTTTGCAAATAAAAATATAACTACCGCTGAGGGTGGAGCAGTAGTTACTAATAGTATAAAAATATATAAAAAACTAATATGTATTAGAAACCAAGGTCAAAAAGGCAGATATAATCACGTTATGCTTGGAAATAATTACAGGATGAATGATATTTTAGCTACTTTAGGCATTCAACAATTTAAAAAAATTGATAAAATTATAAATTATAAAAATAAAATAGCAAAAATTTATAACTCAAAACTTCAAAATGTTGTCATGGTCCCACATTTACCTGAGTATGTAACTAGACATAGTTGGTATAATTATACAATTAGAGTTCCAAAAAAATTAAGAAATAGACTAATTAATTTTCTTAGTAAAAATGGCATTGAAACTAGAATATCCTTTCCTCCTATTCATACTCAGCCTTACTATAAAAAAAAATTATCAAAATCAAATTTTCCAAATTCTATTGATGCCTATAATACAATGATTGATTTACCAATTTGGTATAAAATGCCGATGAAAGATGTTAATTTTATTTGTAATAAGGTTATTAATTTTTTAGATAAAAATAGATAATTTTTATGTACTTATCTGAGGGCACTACTATAAAGTTAAGTGACAAAATATATTTAAGAAATATCTCAATAAATGATGCTGATAAAGATAAGCAGTCATGGAAATGGCTTAATAATAAAAATATAACTTTATACATGAACAAAAATAATGTTAACAATACACCAAAAAAACAAGAAAAATTTATAAATAAAATTATTGATTCAAAAAAAGACTTAATGTTTGCAATTTGCACCTATCAAGATAATGAGCACATAGGAAACGTTGGATTGCATAATATAAATTTAGAAAAAAAAAATTCACAGTTTGGAATATTGATTGGAGAAACAAAATTTCATAATTTAGGAATAGGAACTTTAGTATGGAAGAACGTTGTTGCTTATGGATTTAATAAATTAAATTTAAAATCTATATACACAAAAATATTTAGTGAAAATTTACCATCATTGAAAATTGCAAAGAAAGTTGGATTTGTAGTAACTTCAAAATACAAGAAAGAAATTTTGAAAGATAATAAGTACTATGATAGGTTTGCTCTTGAGCTTAGTTATCTTAATTGGATAAAAATAGATGAAAAAAAAGATTAACGTATTTATAATTGGTGCTGGTCGGATAGCGGGACTTAATGAATTAGATAAACTTCGTCTAAAACCAGCATCACACGTTGGTGCCTATATGAATAATAGCATTTATAATATATGTGGTGTTTACGATAAAGATAAAATTTCAGGAAAAAAATTCAGTAAATTATTTAAAATTAAATATTATCATAACTTACAAAAAGGTTTACTGGAAGCAGATCCAAACCATATTTCAATTGCTGTCCCATATAAAGAAAATTTAAATATTATTGAAATTGTTTTAAAATTTACTAAAAATTTAAAATCTATTTTATGTGAAAAACCTATATCCAATTCAATTAAATCAGCATTAAAAATTCACTATTTATGTGAAAAAAATAAAGTTAAATTATTTGTTAACAATAGAAGATTAATGACACATCATCAAGAAATCAAAAAAATTATAAAAAATAAATTCAATGGACATATAATCGAAATGAACGCTTGTTGTAGTTCTGGATTGCATGCAATCGGCACTCATATGATTGAATTAATTTTTGATATATGTGGAGATCCTGAGTGGGTTATAGGTTGTAAAGTTAAAAATAATATTAAAAAACTCCCTTATAGTATGAATTATCATAAAAATGACCCGACAGTGTTTTCAATATCTAAATTTCAAAACGAGATAAAGGTTTTTTTTTCAAACACAGCAGAAACATTATATTCAATGTTTGAGTTTAAAATAATTTTAAAAGATGGCATTATTGAAAGTAAGGATAACTTATCAAAAATTATATACAGGAAGTACATAAAACCAAAAAGATCAACTCTTTCTTATAAACTTTCTTCCCCTGTAGTACATAATTACAAAGAAATCCCATTATTTAAGATCATTTCTGATCACATATTATCAAATTATAAAAATAATTTTAAAAATTACAACCATAGTCCACTAAATTCTATTAATGCAATAAAATCCTATAATTTTTTATCAAAAATTTTAGTCTCATATAATAATTCATCAAAAAAAATTACTTTTAAAAATGATTTCTAAAAAAAAAATAATATCAATTATAACTGCAAGAAGTGGTTCTAAAGGACTGCCAAAAAAAAATATTAAAAAATTAAAAAATATTCCTTTATTAAATTACACAATAAAAGCCGCAGTTAAATCTAATATTATAGATAGAATTATTTTGTCTACTGACTCAAAAGAAATAGCAAAGATTGGTAAAAAGGCAGGTGCTGAGATACCTTTTCTTAGACCAAAAAAATTAGCGATGGATAAATCACATCACCCTGAAGTTGTGGAACATGCTGTTTCATATATTGAAAATAAGGAAAATATAAAATTTGATATAGTATTAATGCTTCAGCCAACAAGTCCTTTCAGAACAGAATTGCACTTAGATCAAGCCATTAAGAGTTTTCTAAAAAACAATTATGATACTATGATTTCAATAAAAAATCAGGATTATCCACCTTGGTGGATGTTTTCTTTGAAAGGTAATAAGTTAAATCAAATATTTAATTTTAAAAAAAATATTAATGTATTTAATCTTGAAAGGCAGCAATTTACAAAACTTTATAGACCAAACGGTGCAATATATATCTGTAATCGAGAATATTTAAAAAATAATAATAATTTAGTTAATCCTAACTCTTGTGGTTACTATCTAATGGATGAAATTGACTCGATAGATATCGATAATAAAATTGATTTTATGATTGCAGAATTGATGTTTACAAAATGGAAAAACAAACATAAAAAAAAAAAATAAATGGATAAATCACTTTTTGAACAAAAAATTCGTAGGTGTAACAGATGTGATATGCCTGAAACAAGCCAATTAATTAGTTTTGATGAATTTAACATTTGTAAAGCATGCCGTTCATCTGAACAAAAGATGCATTTTGATTGGAATAAAAGGGAAAAAAAACTTGTAGAATTATTAGATCATTTTAAATCTAAATCAGGTGATAACTATGACTGCATAATACCCATAAGTGGAGGTAAAGACAGCGCATTTCAATTATACCTTTTAACAAAGGTATATGATCTTAAACCCCTTGCAGTTACGTATAGCCACAATTGGTATACCAAAACTGGAAGAGATAACTTAAAAAATATGGTTGAAAGACTGAATGTTGATTTAATAGAATTTACCCCAAATAGAAAATTAGTTAATTCTTTATCAAAAGAGTCACTGAAGAAAATTGGAGATGTCTGCTGGCATTGTCACACAGGTGTAGATGCTTTTCCGCTTCAAGCTGCAGTTAGATTTAATATACCGTTGCTAATTTATGGTGAGTCAGTTGCTGAGACTTCAGGTAAAGAAACATATTTAGATAAATCAGATTATACTATTGATTATTTTTTAAAATTTTCCTCTCTTGTTTCTCCTTATGAAATGGTAAAAGGCGATGTATCAAAAAAAGATTTAAATTTATTTAATTGGCCGTCACAAAAAGATTTGGATAGAGTTGGGGTTACTAGAATTCATTTAGGAGATTTTATTTTTTGGGATGCTGAGAGACAAACTGAATTTGTAAGAGATTTTCTTGGTTGGAAAGAAGATCATGTAGAAGGAACATATAAGAAATACAAAAGTGTTGAATGTATAATGCCTGGTGTTCATGATTATACAAAATATCTGAAAAGAGGATTTGGCAGAGGCACTGATTTTGCAATACAAGATGTGAGATCGGGGCTTTTAAATAAAGTAGATGCAAAAAAAATAAGTGATGAATTTGACTCTGAAGAGCCAGAAATTTTAAAATATTACCTCAAGATTTCAAACTATACAAAAGATCAATTTAGTAAAATTATTACTAGTCATAGAAAAAATAATGCAAGGCTTTTGCCTAATACAAATAATATGACATCAGAAACAAGATTCCCAAAAAGTGAGTCAGTTGTTGAGTATGTAAAAGATTTTGATTTAAAAAAATCTTGGGAAGAAAAAATAGATAATATTCAATTTAGAAGAATTTGGCCAAATCTTAATAAAAATAAAAATTTTAAATGTGAAACTAAAATTAGCATTTCAAAAATAAATGACCCCCATATGTTAAGCATCGACGCAACAATGGAAGCTTATAGAAATAAAAATCTATCTGTTCATGATGTTGCATTATCAACAATAAATCATATTAAATTGAATGAACCTTACTTAAATGCATGGGAGACTATTGATTATGAAAATATTTTAAATCAAGCAAAGTATATAGATCAGAATATAAATAATTCTGAAATAAAGTATTTTTATGGTTTAATGGTTGGCATTAAAGATATTTTTAATACTTCAGATATGATGACTCAAATGGGCAGTGAGGCCTGGAAAAATTTTAGTCCAGGAAATGATGCTAGAATAATCCATAATTTAAGAAAGTATTCTAATATTATTGCAGGAAAAACTAAAACTGCAGAATTTGGCATTCACGCAGAGCCAAATTCAAAGAATCCGCATAACACAAACTATTTACCTGGTACATCTTCAGCTGGTTCTGCTGTTGCTGTTGCTTCTAGAATGGTCCCTATAGCCCTTGGGTCTCAAACAGCTGGTTCAACAATAAGGCCATCTAGTTATTGTGGCATATTTGGAATGAAACCAACTTTTGGGACAATTCCTAGGGTTGGTGTGCTTAAAACTTCAGATTCATTAGATCATATAACATTCATGACTAATTCAATTAATGATTTAGATATAGCTTTTGAAACACTTAGAGTCAGGGGTTCAAATTATCCACTAGTAAATAAATTCATTGATAATGGTAAAAATAATTATGTTAATTTATCTAAGATAAAGATTGGTTTTGTAAAAACACATACTTGGGACAATGCAGAGGTATATACAAGAGAAAATATTAATAATTTTTTAAATAAATTATCA
>MDTB01187685.1_pt1 | contig 13798 bp, 9 predicted proteins | sample 811161 | NCBI WGS metagenome assembly MDTB01 (sample SAMN05326650, study PRJNA326480) | marine metagenome | isolation source: seawater | place: Mediterranean Sea | collected 2009
ATTAGATAGATTTAGAATAAACATCCCATGTATTTTTTGCTTCAATCCATTTATTTCTGTTCACAGGCGTATAATTGTTTATCTCATTTCTAAAAGAACGTCTTACTAAAAGTCTTCCGTTTTCGATATCATCGATTTTCCCTAAGGCAATCATTTGAATAAGAATATTTCCTATTGCAGTCGCTTCTATGGGCCCGGATACGACGGGCAGCCCCGTTGAATTAGCAGTCATTTGATTTAGTAGTTCATTTTTTGAGCCTCCTCCAACAATGTGAACATTGTCAAAAGGGATATCCGTAATTTTCTTTAAAGAATTAAATGTATCGGCATATAAAAATGCTAATCCTTCATAAGCAGTTCTTACTATTTCATCATGCGTGGCCGGCGAATCCTGTTCAGTTTGATTGCAAAAATTTTTAATTCTATTTTCCATATCACCAGGAGAAAAAAACATTTCGTGAGCAGGATTTATAAAAAATTTAAATGGGGTAGCTTTTTCAGCCATTGTAACCATATCTGAAAAGCTATAAGAATAACCATTTTTATTCCATATTCTTTTGAGCTCTTGAATTATCCATAAGCCATTCATATTTTTTAAAAATCTGATAGAATTGTTGATGCCTACTTCATTTGTGAAGTCTTCATTTAATGCTTCATCATTAATTAATGGTTTTTCTAATTCGCATCCAAATAAAGACCATGTTCCGGAGCTTAAAATAGCGCTTTTAGTGGAGCTTTCAATAGGAGCAGCAGCAAATGCACATGCGGTATCATGACCTGCACCCGCTATTACAGGTATTTTCTCGTAATATCCAACATTAGATCCGCTATTAATGAGCTTGGGAAGAATATCGGTTCTAATTCCTAGTCTTTGAAGTAAGTCAATATCCCATGACTGGGTAGAGGGATTATAAAACTGAGAAGTGCTTGCTATAGTTTTTTCCGCATAAATTTTCCCTGTTAGCATATAGGACAACAAATCGGGAGAGAAAATAAGGTTGGAAGATTCTAGATAGCTTTTATCATTTTGTAATTTAAGCGCCAAACATTGATATAATGTATTCAGCTCCATAAATTGTATGCCAGTTTTTTGATATATCTCTTTCTTCGAAACCAGCTTAAAGGCCTCTTCAAATAATCCTGATGTTCTATCGTCTCTATAGTGTACGGGCTCTTCCAGCAAAGCGCCATCTTTATCAATAAGGCCAAAATCAACTCCCCATGTGTCAATTGCTATTGATGATATAGGATGTTCAGATTCTGCTAGTTTTATTCCATTTTTTATATTTGATAATAGCGAAGAGAAGTCCCAGCGAAGAACTCCGTCGTTATTTTTTGGACCATTCCAAAATCTATTTATTTCTTTAATTGTTAACTTGTTATTATCAAGAATGCCTAGCATTGTTCTGCCGCTAGATGCTCCTAAGTCTATCGCTATAAATGCTTTACTCATTTTATATTTTCGGTGCGTTTTCTAACAGATATTTTTCAGCTTTGGGGCTCCACAGACCATTGTGTTGATCAATTAGCATGCCTAATTCTTTATACAGCTCTCCGTCGTTATTTTTAAACTCAGCAAGCGCTGTTAAAGGGAGGTCGATATGAGTATATATCAATTTCTTTCCTCCGGGAACGCTTGGTAAATTTAATGTTGTTTCTGGAACTGCATTGAGTCCACCAACATGCGTTATAAGGGCGGATGGATCAACTCCTCCATTTGACATTAAGTCTAGAGCTTCTTTCAAATCATTTGTATTTCCTCCGCTTGTAGCTACCACATGGGTAGCGCTATAATGAATATCATAGAAGTTCATGGAAGCTGAAAATTTAGGATCAGATGGTCCGGCAAAAAAATTCAGACAGCCGTCAAGAGCTAAGATTTCGTCTGCCTGTTCAATTAATGATGCTACAGGTGCAAAAACAAAAACATCATTATATCCATTCTCAGGAGAAATAGATTTAAGGTACGCCGAATCAACTTTTGCAGAGTTAATATACTTAATTTCAATGCCCTGTGCAAAAGCTCTCTCCTTCGAATATATGCTTTCTGCTCGATTTAGTCGTTCTTGATCTATGTCAGTAACCAACATAAATTTGGGTCTTCTGTCGCAATGGAAAATATAATCAATCGCAGCTAATCCCATTGGTCCAACCCCGGCCAACAAGGCCAAGGCGCCATCTTCGACTATGCCCATTTCATGATCATAACTCCCTTGTTTTGTGTGATAATTTGCATGGCAGGCGCCAGCTACACAAGAAATTGGTTCTGCCAAAGAGCCTAGATAAAATGCTTCTCCTTCAAAAGGAAGAAGGCATCCGTTTCGCATAACTTCCGGAGGTATAATCACGTATTGTGCATCTCCGCCTATAAATGGATAAGAATAACCCGGAGCAGACAATAAGCCTACTGGGCCGTTCGGATCATTTAGAGCAGGTTGAATAGCAAATTTTTGCCCTGAGAAAAAACTACTTTTCCATTCATCGCCTACTTCAATAATTTCACCACAAAATTCATGTCCAATAATTATTGGATTTTGATCAATATCATCAGGAACACGTTTGTGATTAGAGCCTTGATTGGATGCTTTAAATGATGACATGCATAAAGAGTCTGAAACTACTTTTGCAAGAATTTCATTCCTCTTTATTGATGGAAGATCAAATTCTTCCAATCTCAAATCATTTGCTCCATATAGTCGAACTGCTTTTGCTCTCATTTTTTCCTCACTAGTTTAGCATTACCTGCCCGCCTGTAACAGGAAGCGCTTGACCCGTTTCATACTTTTGTTCAATTAAATATAAAATAGCTTTGATTAAATCCTCACAAGTACATCCTCGGCCCATAGGAATCATTGACTCGTAATAATCTCTAACGTCTTGTGTGGTTTTTGCTCCTGGTACCTTTCCACTTTCAAGATATTGAATGAATAATCCATTTTTGGGATCTGACCACAACGGGCCATCAAAAAAATTACCAGGACAAATCGTATTCACTTTTATACCGTCTGAGATAAGCTCTTTTGCAAAGCTTTGTGTAAGCCCTATAGCTCCAAATTTAGATCCGGCGTATGCCCCGTTTTTATTAGAGCCTTCAAGCGCTGATTTAGATGCAACATTAATTATATTTGTTATATATTGTTTTGAAGACGAATGCATTTTTTCCATTATTGGAGATACATGTTTAGTACATAAGAAAAAACCCATATAATTAACATTAGTAACCAACTCAAAATCAGATTTTGATAATGTTTTAACACTCCCGGCTTTTAACACTCCAGCGTTGCTAATAAATATATCTATTCCTCCAACGGCATACACAATTTTTTCAACCATACTCATTACTGATTCCTCACAGGTGACATCACACTCAATACCAAATGCAACTGATCGTTTATGCTCTTCATTAAGTTTTTTTGCTAATGCTTCAGCTCCTTCTTTATTAATATCTGCTATAAAAACAATTCCGCCATGATGAACAAGTCCTCGAACAATTCCTTCTCCAAACCCCTGTGCGCCTCCTGTGACAACACATACATGATTATTAATGACCGCATTTCGGCCTTGTTGAATTGGTGCGTCATTGTTACCTGAACACGCGTCGTCATAATCACGACCAATTAAAAAATCGCCAATGTCGTTAATTCTGACAGATCTGTGTGTATTTTTAAACTTAACATCAAGCTCATTGAAATCACAAATAAGATCTGGGGACTTAATTTCATTTGTATAGTGCACAATTGAGCCTGCCGAATCTTGGAACGTTAAGCCCCTAAGTTTAGTAGCAACGTCAATTATATTCATAGAAGCGCTCCTTTAATAATTTTCTTACATGGATCTAAAGCTTTCCCTATGTTGGCATAATGCTTGATCTTATCTGATAAGTTAAGAGAAAAACTTTTACTGTTTTGATTAAATAATCCTTCGCATTCATTTTCAGAAGAAAGTTTTTCGTGTGCTATCAGCGCCCATGCTGCATCTACAAGATGAACAAACTCCTTGTTAAGTAGTATTGGACAATTAAATGTTTGTCTTGGACTGTTAATATCAACTCCACTAATTTCCATAAGATTATTTTTTTGGCATAGACTTTGAAGCTTGATTAGTTGTTGTATTTTATTTCGTGGCGGCATGTAGGTTACCGCATGAAAGCCTAGCTTAACTAACTCGTCTATCAATTTATCTAAAAACGAATCTTCAAAAGCTTGATTTTTTTTGTCTCCTGTTGCTGATTCATGAACATCTCCAAGATAAGCATATGCCGGAATAGCTCCGACGTGACATGCAAAATTCACTGCCTCCTCAACTTTTGGGCATTCATTATTTGATGACGAAATAAAAAAATGTGGAACTAAGTCTGATTTAAACAGTCCGAGTAAATCATAAGCATAGTATTCATTATTTTCGTCAGACAGTAGGGGAAGCAGGTTATTTGGAATATCAATATCCAATCTCTCTAGCATTGATACAAGACTGTCTCCTTTGCCAAAATTTTTAATAAATTTATTAGAAAGCGATAAGAGAATATGTCTTTCAGTAACAGTTCCTCCGCCATGGTATTTAGTTAGTGGCATAACATCCTTTTCAAAGGAAAGAGATATGTCCATATTGAACTGTGATAAATAATCATTAAGTTTTTGTGTCTCTTGCTCCATTCTTGCTTTTCGTGTTACCCGAATGGGTTTTAAAAAATCTTCGACCTTTTCAAGGTTTTGATGAGGGATTCCGTGAAACGCCATATAGATAATATTATTCTCATCTGGATTATTAAGCCTCTTATTTTTAAATATTGTGTTGTCTAGTGAAGCTCTTATTTCACATCCGACAGTCGTAGCTATACCCATAATTTGGCCCGCCGAGATAAATTCATGAGCTCCGGCTACGGAGTCATGATCCATTAGTCCAACTGTCTGTATACCAGCTTTGAGCGCTTCCGTAACGATATCAGTTGGGCTATAGGGACTAAAAGAATAATGAGAATGAACGTGATTATTTGTCTCTTCGGTTCTAAGCACTGAGTTTTTTATCGATGCAGCAATACGGCTTAATTCGTTATACCCCTTTTTTTGCAAGTCGACTAATCTCCTCCCTTGTATAGTTTTGTGTTGGGTTAAAATTAGGTAGTGGTAAAATTCGTTCGTGGATTGCAGAGATAATCCAGTCAGGCTGAGGAAAGAATTCTTTTTCCATTTCGGCTGCCGGTGTTATCCAGTTTTTAGAACCTATAACAGCTGGAGGAGCGTCTAAGTCATCAAAACACAATGTTGTTAGATTTGAGGCAACAGTATGAAGAATTGAACCTTTTTCAACTGAGTCAGATGCTAGGACAACTCTACCCGTTTTTTGAATGGAAGAAATTAAAGAGTCATAATTTAATGGGTTTATAAATCTGAGATCAATTACTTCTGCCTCAAGACCAAACTTTTCTTTTAAGATAGCTGCGGCTGCCATTCCAGAATATAGAACAGGGCCAATCGTTATTATTGTAATATCAGACCCCTTTCTTCTTATTGCTGGTTCTCCTTCAGCTGTTTCATAATAGTCCCTTGGAACGCCCTCGGTTTCAAATTGCTCTCCAATACCATAGGTTTTTTGTGATTCAAAAAATATTACTGGATCTGTTCCAGATAAAGCCAAATTTAACATTCCTTTAGCATCGGTCGGGGTAGCAGGATAAAAAATCTTTAATCCCGGAATATGCGCAACCATTGCAGACCAATCTTGTGAATGTTGAGCGCCGTATTTATTTCCCACAGATATCCGTAGAACTAGCGGCATGTTTAAAATACCGGCGGACATCGCCTGCCATTTTGAAATTTGATTAAAAATTTCATCTCCCGCTCTTCCCATAAAGTCGCAATACATTAATTCTGCACAAACTCTTCCTCCGCTTAATGCATACCCGCAAGCTGTACCGACTATCGCCCCTTCTGAAATAGGAGAATTGAACAAGCGATGATAAGGCAATGATTCGGTTAGTCCACGGTAGCAGGCAAACGCTCCTCCCCAATCTCTGTTTTCTTCTCCGTATGCCACAAAAGTGGAATCGTTATAAAATCTATGCGCCATAGCTTCAAAGATGCCGTCTCTGTATGTAAATAGTTTGTTTGCTGATATAGGAGCGCCTTCATCATTAAATGCATAACGCTCTTTCCTAACCAATTGTTTAACTCTAGGATTTTCCTTTAAAGGAAGAAGAGTTTCCGATTCTCTATTATCTAGTGTCTCAATTTTTTTATTGGAAAACATCACGTTTTCAATATCAACAGCATTCGAATAAGGAGAAATGTTTTCATCCACAACTTTAGATAAAGTATTAGTTATTCTAGTTACAACTTGAGATTTTATTATTTGAGCTTCATTTTCATTTATTATTTTATTTGAGATTAAATAATTTTTATACAAGTCAATACAGTCATTCTGTTGCCATAAATCCATTTCTTCCTTAGAGCGGTAGGATGATGCATCAGATGGAGAGTGTCCTGAGATTCTGTAAGTTACAATATCAAGAAAAGCAGGTCCTTTACCTTTAATAAGTTTATTTTTGCACCGTAAGGTAGCGTCAGCAACGGCTAATGGATTGTACCCATCCACTCTTTCGGCATGCATTTGAGAAGGGTTAATTCCGGCGCCGACACGTGCGGCAATATCAAACCCCATTGTTTCGCCAGCGGTTTGCCCTCCCATACCATAGTGGTTGTTCATAATATTGAAAAGAATTGGAGGAAAGCCAAACTCTTTATCCCATAAGTCTTCGAACTGATCCATAGAGGCAAACGAGAAGCTTTCCCAGACAGGACCGCACCCAAGCGAAGCGTCACCAATATTAGCTATAACAATTCCTTTTTTTCTGTTGATTAGCTTAAACAGAGCAGAGCCAAGAGCAATATCTGCGGAACCGCCAACAATTGCATTATTTGGCATAGAGCCAAAAGGCGGAAAGAAGGCATGCATTGATCCTCCAAATCCTTTGTTGAATCCCGTTTTTCGAGCAAAAATTTCTGCTAGTGTTCCATAAAGAATAAAGTCTTCGGCCAGGTCATTTATATCCTTATATTTCTCAACATTGAATGCTCGAATGATGTCTCCATCTAAAAAATCTTCCATAGTTTTAAGAAGATTCTTTTCATCAAAAAGACTTATAGCAGAAAAGCATTTAGCTAAAATTTCTCCATGCGAACGATGAGAGCCAAAGATAAAATCCTCTGGAGTTAAATGTACAGATTGCCCAACTGCCGCCGCCTCTTGTCCAATTGATAAATGAGCGGGCCCAAGATGATTATATGCAATACCCTCATACTCTCCTTGAGTTTTAATCAGATTTAGCATTGTTTCAAATTCGCGAATAAAAAGCATATCTTTGTATATTTTTATAATGCGTTTGTTTCCGAGTTCCTTAACTTCATTTTTAATATTCGATGAATATTGATTTACGGGTATGGGGGAAAAAGTTATTTCGCTTTTTTTACGAGATTCATTAGGGTCAATAATTTGATTTTTCGGCATGTTATTTCCTATTTAGTATTAAAATATTTTGTCAGATAAAACGGCATCAACGCTTGAAATTGAATTTTTTATGTCGGATAAGAATTTAGCAGCAGGAGCTCCATCTGCTGCACAATGATTAAAGGTAAGAGATAGGCCCATGTGTGGGCTGAAACAAACTTCTTCATCTTTGTAAAAAGGTTTAGGATAAATGGAACATATTCCAAGAATGGCAACCTCTGGTAAGTTTAGTACAGGAGTAAAGCTTTCTATTCCCATTGATCCAAGGTTCGTGACCGTGAATGTTGCTCCAATTAATTCATCTGGATTAATTTTTCCATCTACGCATGAGCTAGCAAGTCGTTTCGCTTCTTTTGATAGCTCTGGCAGACTAAGCTTATCGGCATTTTTAAGTACGGGCACCATAAGCCCACGAGGAGTATCCACCGCAAATCCAATGTGAACATCATCGTATTTTTTTAGTGAATTGTTTTCCCAGTGAGAATTAAATTCTTTATGGCTAGCAAGTGTTTTTGTTACAATAAATAATAATAAATCATTTATACTTATATTATTAAATTCTGTGTTATTAGACTTTTTAAATAATTTTCTTAAATCTAAAACTTTTTGTGCATCGGCAGAGCTATTTATGGTTAATTGGGCTGAATCCTGAAGAGATACAAGCATTCGCTCAGATATTATTTTTCTGACTCCTTTAGCTGGTATTTCAGTAAAGTCACCAAGCGCAAGCTCTTTAGCAGAATTGTTTTCAGAGAAAATAATGACGTCTTTTGCAATAACTCTTCCAAGAGGACCTGTTCCTTTGATCATAGATAAATCAATATTTTTTTCTGATGCAGTTTTTTTAGCTCGTGGAGAGGCCCCAACACTCGATGATAAAATTTTTTCAGAAGAGGATGTTACTTTATCCACTGCAATTTCTGTATTATTTGTTAAATAGGTAGAAGAAGGTGAAGCTGCATTATCATCAGTATTTTTTTCTGGTATTGTTTCTAATTTGTCATCTAGAAGAGACGATATGTCTTCATCAGGAGATCCAATAATTACAATGGGTTTTAAAACTTCTACGTCTGAGTCCACATCATGTAAAATTGACAGAACGGTTCCATTGCATGTTGACTCTACCTCAAATGTAGCTTTGTCTGTTTCAACTTCGCATAAAGAATCTCCTTCAGTTACATCGTCTCCCTCAGATATATTCCACTGAATGATAATACAAGATTCAACAGATTGTCCCTGTCTAGGCATAAGAATTTCAGTCGCCATGATGCACCTTTTTTGTATTCGCTTTTATAATTTGAACATTAGCCTTCAACAGGGCGGTTTCTTCTTCGCTGTTTAAATCTTCATCCGTAATTAAAGTATCTGCTAAGTCATAAGGAATTATTCTTGCAAACCCGGGTTTACCAAATTTTTTTGAGCTAGATAGAACAAAAATCTTGTTTGCTTGTTCAGCCATCTTTCTAACTAGCTCTGCGCTTTCTAGAAAGTGAGCCGTAAACCCTTGTTTAATAGAGGCTCCATCAATGCCAATGAATGCTTTTGATACATGAAATTGATCTAATAGAGCCATTGCCATAGGTCCTACAACTCCTTCTTCAGAAGGCCTAAATTCTCCGCCGATCAATGTGACCCTTACATGAGGGCTAACCTGTGCGTATGTCAAGACTAGTGTATTATTGGTAACAATATGAATATCCTTTTTTCCTAGTAAATATTTAGCAATAAGCGCGGTAGTAGTTCCTGCAGTAATAATAATGGTATCACCGTCCTCAACAAAGTTGGCGGCATGAGCGGCAATAATATTCTTAGCATCACGATTTTTTTGTATTCTCTCCATGATTTTAGGATGTCTTGTAGGAATAGCACCTCCATGAGTTCTAACTAGGTACCCTTCCGCTTCTAATGTTGCTAAATCTGAGCGAGTAGTTACCACGGTAACGCCAAGCTCTTTTGACAAGGCGCTAACGCTTATTGATTGATCTTCAGCTAGCATGCGCAAGATCGTCTCTTTTCTTTCTGCAATATTTGAACTCATATTTTTAATAAAAAATTACGTAATTACTTGGTTTTACCTTTTTATTTACTTTTTAAAAGCTTTCTTTTTACCTTTTTATTTATTTTTTATATATTTTTTAATTTAGTTTATATAAGCTTTGCGAATTATGATTATTACTAGAAGAAATTTTATTTACTCTACCGCCGCCGTTTCATTATTTCCTGCATTTATGAATGCATACGCCGCAGGCGTTAATGGATCAGGTATTCCGGGTTCTCCTGAAATGTTAAAATTTGAGGCTTTATGGAAAATAATGAATGAGTCCATGCCAAAACAAATCGGAAGAGAAAGATTTAACAATAATAAGTATGGTATGTTTATACACTGGGGCCTTTACTCACAATGCGGTGGAGTTTGGAATGGAAAGAAAATGGAAGACGGAGGGACAGGACCTCTTGTTGCTGAATGGATAATGAGGAGGAAAGAAATACCGAGGTCTGAATATGCCAAATTAGCTAACACCTTTAATCCAGTAAATTTTGACGCCACCGAATGGGCGTCAATTGCAAAGGCTGCTGGAATGAAGTATATGGTCATCACTTCCAAGCATCATGATGGATTTGCCCTATTTGATTCTAAGGTAAGTGATTATAATGTGGTAAAGGCTACGCCTTTTAAGAGAGATATCATCAGAGAATTAGAGCAGGCATGTAAAAAAGAAGGGATCGCTTTTGGAGTATATTACTCCCATGCCTTAGACTGGAAAGATGGTGGAGACTCTGGAATGAAAGACTATGGTCCAGAAAAACCAAAGCAGCATTTATTTCCAAACTATTTTGATCCTGCACCTGTAAGATTTGATGATTATATTGCTAATAAATCTCTTCCTCAGGTTCGAGAGCTTGTACAAAATTATGATTTAAAGGAAATTTGGCTAGATACGCCTATATACATCCCTCCGCATCATAGCTTCGATTTTTATAAAACAATCTACGAGGCAAATCCAGAGATATTAGTTAATCAGCGGGTTGGAAACGGCTTTGGAGATATTGGTATTCCGGGAGATAATGTTATTCCAGATGAGGCAAGTGATACAACTTGGGAAGGGATAGCTACCACAAATAATTCGTGGGGATATAAATCATATGATACAGATTGGAAATCTCCCATGGAAACGTTGTATTGGTTAATTGCGAATGTAAGTAAAGGCGGAAATTTTCTTCTCAATGTTGGACCCGATGGAACGGGAAAAATTCCGCCAAAGTCTGTTGCTAACTTACTAGAAGTCGGAAAGTGGTTGAAAGTGAATGGAGACGCTATTTATGGAGCAAGACCATGGAGCATTGTTCACGAGGGGCCAACGGATATCGTGATGAAGGGAACCTCGCACAGGAGCAAATCAGGATTTGTCTTCGATTTTAAACCAAATGATTTTTGGTTTACTAAAAAAGAAGACAAAATTTATGTTATAGCTTTGGCAAAGCCTGAGAATAATAAGGTTTTAATAAAATCTATAAAGGATATAAAAATATCTCGTCTGAAGATTTTAGGTTTTGATGGAAAAATAAAATGGACTAAAAGCTGGAGGGGGCTAGAAATAACGCTTCCGAAGATGAGTGACAACTTATTGGGGTATGCAGTAGAGATCACAACCTAAAGGAATTTTCTATGAAAAAGTTTGCTGTATTATTTTTAAGTTTAGCATGTAGTATTAATGCAGAAACCTTATACGTATCAACTGAAGGTAATGACTCCTTTTCGGGAACGAAAGTTGAGCCGTTAAGATCTATAGCTCGAGCAGTAATGATTGCAAATTCTGGAGATACAATATTGCTTGAGCAGGGGAGATATAGAGAAGAGATAAGGTTGTCAAAAAAAGACGATTTATCTTTTATCGCCGCCGAGGGTGCTGAAGTTGTTATTGACGGTTCGAATAAATTACCTAATAAGTGGCAACCATGGAAACAAGGTATATGGAAACAAAGCATAGACGCTGACATATGGCAGTTATTTGTGGATGACAAGATGGCCTATGTCGCAAGATGGCCAAATGCAACATTTGAAGATGGTAAGATTTGGCGAATGATGGAGGGCTGTAGATCTGCCGATGGTGGATTTGATAAGCATGTCGGAAAAGGGGAATGGTTTGGAAATACTCGCTTTGGCGTATTGTATGACGATAAATTTTACAAGCCCGAAACAACCGGGTTTCGTGAAGGAGACTCTAGATATCTTGTGGACCCATCCATATCGTTTGATAATCAGCCTTCTTCTCTAGCTTCAACTGGAAAAAGTTTTGAAGGCGGATATGCAGTTTTAAACATTGGACATTGGCTTACATGGACGCGTCCGATAACAAGTCATGAAGCCGGTGCCGACCATTTTAATTACTGCACCAATAATTTTTTTGCTAGGTATGCACAATTTGAAAATATAAAACATCAGTTTTCTTCTTATCATATCATAGGACTAGAAGCTCTGGATCAAGAGAATGAGTGGTGGTTTGATAAGGATACAAAAACGGTTTATTACCAGCCGCCGCACGGCATGAATCCAAACAGTATGAATATTTCTGGACGAGTACGAGATTTCGGTATCGATGTCAGTAAAAGCTCTGATATCACAATCAAAAATATTAAGTTTATTGGTGCAGGATTTTGGGTGCTAGATTCAAAAGAGGTACTGGTTGAGGATTGTGTTTTCAATTATCCTGCCGCTCCAAAATTTATCCTCGGAGAGCTGGATTGGTATGAAATTTCAAATCCGTTTAAACAGGCAAACAAGATGTCCAGTTTCTTTCGTGGAAGCGAAAATAGGTTTATTAACAACATAGTTAGATATAGTAACGCTCCCGTAGGATTCGATAGCGAGGGTATGTTAGTTGAAAATTGCTTATTTACTGATATTGAGTGGCAAGTTAATTCCAATGGTGGAAGCGGATCAGTGATGATAGGAAGAAATGGAACTATGAGGCGTAACACACTTACCAGAGCAGGTAATTCCGAAGGTATTCGCGCTATAGATAAAGGAGCGCTTCTTGAATTAAATCATATTTATGATGTAAGTAACCTGCAGCATGACGGATCAGCCATTAATGTACGAACAACGAAACAGCGGGGAACTCGGGTATCTCATAACTGGGTACATGATACCAATCGTCAGGGAGTAAGATTTGATTATCACGGAACAGGAATTTACCGAGAGGACGGTAAGATTCACGGAGATGGTGTTTATCAAAATAATGTCACCTGGAACACTCGCCCAAATGAAATAAAGGGAGATAGACATCTTGTGTTAAATAATACAGTGGTTAGTTGCAACAGATATCCAAACCCCTTCAAGGAGGAGGTAACAATTTCTCTTCAAGGATTCAAAGCGCTTCATGATATCGAGGGAAATATGAATAGCTTAGTGCGAAATAATATTGGAACCATTAGAAATCGTTCCTGGAATTTAGGCATGTTTCGTTGGAATAAAAAAGGAAAAGACGGATATAAAATTCCTAGAGCAGATGTAATACCCGGTAAAGCAGAAAATAATTTTACGGAGCCAGGAGCAAGCTGGAAGCACCTTAGAGATCCAATTAACTATGATTTTAGACCAAAACCTGATTCTCCTCTTGTAGATGCTGGAGTAAAAACAAGTGCATATGATTTACCAAGCAAGGACTCAAACTTTAAAGGTATACGATTTACAGGAGCCGCTCCTGATATCGGTGCATATGAGTCAGATGGGGATTATTACTGGATACCAGGAAGACTAGAAGAAATAACGACTACACCAGTACCAAAAAATAAAGCTTTAGAGGTTCCATTAAATACAGACTTAATGTTTTTAAGAGCTTATAACGCACTAGAGCATGAAGTATGGTTAGGCTCGGATCCTGATAAACTAAGGCTCTTTAAGAAGCTATCAGATAATAATAATATTATTAATATTCCGACATTAAATAGAGGTAAAACATACTATTGGAGAGTAGATGCTATCACAGTAGATGGCACCATTACAGGGAATGTATGGTCTTTTAAAACTGTTGACTAATTTCCAAACCGGAAGAATTGAACTCCGTTTGTTGCAGGAACACTTACTTCCATTGCCTCCGCTGGTTGTGTCCAGTTTGTGGTAAGATCTGAGCTTTCCTCCAGATGCATAAGAACATTTTTTTATCCAAAGCTTTCCTTGTAGTCGTCAATGGATGCTTCAATTACTTTTCTTGCATGTTTTCTTCCATAGATTTCTGTAATTTTAACGTCTCTTTCGTGTCCTGGAGATAATTTATATGTTTCAAAATAGTGC
>MDTB01147688.1_pt1 | contig 13796 bp, 11 predicted proteins | sample 811161 | NCBI WGS metagenome assembly MDTB01 (sample SAMN05326650, study PRJNA326480) | marine metagenome | isolation source: seawater | place: Mediterranean Sea | collected 2009
GATGCAAGCCCAGGTCCTTACTGCATCAGAACTCAATAGGAGACGGTAGATGAGAAGATTGGTCAAAGGGATGCTCCCGACGCCGCGCCTCGCGGTTATCGCGCTGTTCGGCATGATGAGTTTCTCTCCCTCCACGGTCGCATCCAGTCATGATCACTGTAGCCGTGTTCAAGCACCATCGGATGCAGGCGTCATCGCGACTCAGATGGGGCTGATTCGGGGGCATCTTTGGGTTGCTGCAGAACTCGTAGCGCTGGATCAGATGGCCCTTGGGGCAGCTCACGCCAAGCATCCGGCCGATGAGATTTATCAATCGCTGTTGCCGCTTCTCAAGAACGCAGGCGCTGAGGGTTTTGCAGCCGAGCTGGAGGCCCTTGCGGTAACGCTTCAGGAGCGTGATCAGCCCGCCTTTCAGAGGGCCTATCGAAATCTAGAGACGGCCATGGCGGCTGTCGACACAAAGCTTTCGCCGTCCAGCGCTACCCACCTGGATGTCACGGTCGAGCTGATCAAACAGGCTCAGGTCGAATACGCGGCGGGGCTTGTTGATGGCGAGATTGTTGATATCAAGGAGTATCAGGATGCGCGGGGATTTCTTGCCATCGCCGAAGGCCTGGTGCTGGAGGTGTTTGCATCTTGTGGCCCGCTTATAGCGGCGGCGCAACAGCAGGAGGTGCGTGAAGCCCTCGCGCTGGCTAAGACCCAATGGCCTGCGCTGTCAGAGCCCGTTGTTTTCGTGGAAGAAGGAGATGCCCAACCGTGGTCTGGGACAGCGTTAGCCTCACTGCTGACGAAAATGCAGGCGCTTAGGAATTTGATGCGCTGAGCGGTACCGGGATGGCTTTTTTTTATCGCACCCGAGGACGTTCTCAGGTATCTTTTTGGGTGGATATTGTGAGGATTAGGATAACAACATGAGCGAAGCCGTTGAATCAGAGCTAGCGAACACCGAGGCGCCTTCCTTTGTAAGGCCTGGCTCAGAGCAGGATAAAAAGAAGGGGGAAATCCCCGCAGCTGCCGATATGGCCCTCGAGGACATTAACCCCGTGTGGAATCGGCTCTTTAGCGAAAATAAAATGCTCGACTTCTTCGAGCGTCTTCGACGCGAAGATCCGGTGCATTTTAACGAGAGCGAAGTGGCGGGGCGCTACTGGTCCTTGACTCGCTACGACGACATCAAGGCGGTGGATACCGACCATCATAACTTCTCCAGCGCTCACGGCATCACGGTGGGTTTCCCCATTGATCAGCCGCTCCCGGAAGGGGCCCTGGATGTGAAACTGTTCATCGCCATGGACCCTCCAAAGCACGACGTTCAGCGACGAACCGTCTCGCCCGTAGTCTCCACCCGTAACTTGGCGGGCATGGAACAGCTCATTCGCGAGCGTACGTGTTCCGTGCTTGATGCCTTACCTGAGGGTGAAACGTTTAACTGGGTAGATTTGGTCTCCATCGAGCTGACTACGCTCATGCTTGCAACGCTATTCGACTTCCCGATGGAGGAACGATACAAGCTCACGCGCTGGTCGGATGTGGCCACCGCGGTTCCTGGCGGTGGTGTTATCGACAGCGAAGAGCAGCGTCGCGAAGAACTGATCGAGTGCTTGGTTTACTTCACGCAAATCTGGGAAGAACGCAAGAAGAACCCAACGGGGGATTTCGTTTCGATGCTGGCTCATGGCGAGGAAACGAAGGATATGGAACCCCTGGAATTCCTGGGCAACTTGATCCTGCTTATCGTGGGCGGTAACGACACTACCCGCAACTCTATGACTGGCGGTGTGTTGGCATTGAACGAATACCCCGCTGAATATGAGAAGCTCAAGCGTGATCCATCGCTTATTCCCAACATGATTTCCGAGGTCATCCGCTGGCAAACGCCCCTGGCCTATATGCGCCGCACGGCCAACTCAGACTGCGAAATCCGCGGTAAGCAGATCAAGGCCGGTGATCAAATCATCATGTGGTACGTGTCGGGTAATCGGGACGAGTCTGTGTTCCCGCGCGGTGAGGAACTGATCATCGACCGGGAGAATGCACGCCAGCATCTTTCCTTCGGTTATGGCATTCATCGCTGCATGGGCAATAGGGTCGCAGAAATGCAGCTTCGCGTCCTGTGGGAAGAAATCATGAAGCGGTTTGAGCATATCGAGGTGGTGGGTGAGGTGAAGCGCACTTTCTCTTCCTTCGTCAAGGGCTATACCGAGTTGCCAGTGCGCGTCACGCGTCGCAAGTAAGCACCGTTCGCCAGGAAAATTCTGGCATCGGTCGGCTATTCAAAGCCTGTGGGGTCGAACGCCCCCAGGCTTCCCCCCAGCTGAAAGTAAGTTTGTAAAAAGAAAAGTTTGGAGTCCTCCATGGCTTTGTCGCGGCAAAGGAATGTGTTGTGGGTCGATCTGGCTGACTTTTTAAGTACCCGAAAGTTGGTGCTTTCGATGCTTGCCTTGGCCTTTAACGCGTCCGTTTATGCCCAGCAGTCAGTTGTGCCGGCCTCCGAGCTGACCAATCCGCCGGAGATCGACGGCAGGGTGTTGGAGGATTCGATCTGGCAGGGCCTTGAGGCCGCAACAGGTTTTACTCAGGTGCGTCCATTTGAGGGGCGAACGGCCTCCCAGCGCACCGAGGTATATGTTGGTTACGATACCGAGACCCTCTACGTTGCGGTGGTGTGTTTCGACGATGACCCTGAGGCATTAATACTTGCCGACAGCCGTAGGGATGCCAGCCTGGAAAAAATAGACAGTTTCCAGATGGTCATCGACCCATTTCTAGACCGTCAAAATGGCTACGTCTTCGGTACCACGCCCATGGCCGCAGAATATGACGGTCAGGTGGTGAGAGAGGGCGTTGGCAACCGCCGTAATGGTGCCGGCGGTTTCACGCTGAACTGGGATGCAAGCTGGCAGGTGGAATCCGTGATTGGAGACTTTGGCTGGAGTGCGGAATTCGCCATTCCATTCAGGTCGCTGCGTTTTAGCGGGCGCGGCAAGCAGAACTGGGGCATTAATTTCCAGCGTAATATTGGGCGTACCGATGAAGTCGTTTATTGGTCGCCGCTGAACCGCCAGCACAATATCTTTCGTGTATCTGAGGCAGGCACCTTAACGGACGTTTCGGTACCCACTCAGCGCGGTCTGAAGATAACCCCCTATCTGCTCACCCAGCTGAGTCGTGGCGGAGATAGCCGCTCGGGCACGCGAGAAGAGAGCGAGTTGGGTATAGATGCGAAATTCTCCCTGACGCCGAGCCTAACCCTAGACATGACCTACAATACGGACTTTGCGCAGGTTGAAGCCGACGAAGTGCAGGTCAATCTGGGTCGGTTCAGCATTTTTCTGCCTGAAAAGAGACCTTTTTTCCTCGAGAACGCAGGTCAGTTTTCAGTGGTTGCGCCTGTCGAGCTGGAGTTGTTTTTTAGCCGGCGCATCGGGCTGGATGCAGAGGGTATGCCGCAACCCATAGACGGGGGTATGCGGCTCTCCGGCAAGGTGGGACGCTCCACCAACCTTGGCATTTTGCATATGCAAACTGGGGAATCCGGAAGCGGCCTCGCCGGAGACGCGTTTAGTGTGGTGCGTCTCAACCATGAGTTTGCCAGTCGATCTTCCATGGGATTGCTGGTGGTGGACAAGCGCGGTGATCTGTCTGAGGACAATAATCAGACCTATGCGCTGGATGGACGCTGGGGTATCGGCGACGAAGTCACTGTCTCCGGTTTTATTGCCCAGACGGACACGCCCAATTTATCTGGTGACGATATGGCCCTTCGTTTCAGAGCCGGGTATTCCGGTCAGGCCTGGGACAACTTCATCAGTTATTCCAAGGTCGGTGACAACTTCAATCCTGAGGTTGGCTTTTTGCGCCGTAAGAACTACTAGCGGATTAGCGCCATGCTTTTCAATCGAAGGAGAATTGAGGACACGCTCGGTTTGTTTGAAATGCGGCCACATGTTTATTTCAGCGGGTATGAGAATGATGATGGGTTTTATGAGACCGGCTTCCTGCATGTCGATAATCATTGGGAATGGCGCAACGGATTCGAAATTCATACGGGGGTAAACTTCACCCGGGAGGGGATTCTCGAGCCTTTTGAAATCAACGACGGTGTTTTTGTTCCACCGGGTGAATATGATCATAAAGAGTCGCCGTTGGTGGTGATCACGGATAAGCGAAAACCACTGACCCTTAGGGTTCACTCTAAGATTGGTGGGTTCTACGGCGGGCGCAGGTCATCCTTTGAAACTGACATAAGTTATCGCTATGGCGAGGCCTTCACCAGCAATCTGAGTTGGAGCAGTAACGATATTGACCTGCCTGTTGTAAACGGTCGTTTTAAGGTCAACGTGGCTCGTCTGAGGATGTCCTATTCTTTCAGCCCCAAAATCCTTTTGCAGGCCCTAGTCCAATATGATGACAGGGATGATGCTCTTGGGCTTATTCTTCGGTTTTCTTGGTTGCAGACGGCTAACTCAGGCCTGTACCTGGTGTACAACGAACTCGACAATGAAACCTTTGTTGGGCCGATAGAAAGGCGGCGTCAGGTCGGTATTAAGTATTCTCGGATTTTTGACGCCATTTAGGCGTATTGTTAGTCCCTGCGACCGGCCCTGAGTAATCGAGGAGCGGGCGCTTTATGTGAGTGCCAATGGCATGACGCTTGGGGTGACTATGTATTCGGAAATAGCCTAGATGACTGGCATGCTTTACGAGAAAGGGAGGACGCCCCGCGGCGGTTGGCGGCGGTATTACTTCTTAACCATGGCGGATGCGGTTCCGCTGAGTTTGCCCGTCTTTGGCTTGCTTAACGCAGTACTCGCGACCCTTTTTTTTCTCGCCCTCATGGGCGGCCTAACGCCATCCGAATTCAAAACGAGCGATGCTTATTTAACGGCGCTTGGAACGGCCGCGTTTTTCGCGCTGGTTAATGCTTATGCGCTTAGTGCGGGCGCTCATGTGATCCGTGAGGCCAAATGGGCTCTCGGCCAGCTAGGTCCGCATGTGGATTACGGGGATGGGGAGACGGCTAATCTTCAGCGTTTGCTTGAGGGTGGTAGTAAAAACTACATTAGAACATTGCTGGGTAGTGCCCTGGCAGCAGGGCTGATTCATTACCTGCTGCTTGCCCTGCAGGGAGCGCAAACTGATGGGATCGTGAACGTATCTCTTTACGGTGTGGGATCCATGATTGGTACCTGCGTCACCTGGTGTGTTCTGCTGCCTGTATTCGCTTCCCAGGTCAACATTGCGCGAATTTTCGCGGAGGTTGGTCGACATCATGTGAAAATCAATCTCTTCAATCCAGAGCACCTAAAACCCTTTGAAACGGTGGCGGTAACGCCAGTCGTCTGCCTGATCGGTGTCCAAATGTTCTATCCGCTGTTATTTCTAGGGGGGCAGTTCGACCCCTGGGTGATCCTGCCGGGCTTTTCCTGTGCGTTGTTTGCTTTGATCTTTATGTTGGTCGTGCCAACGCGGGGTCTCCGCGCGCGGATACGTGAAGAGAAACGAGAGGCCTTGGAGAAGGTGAATCAGCAGATCGCCGACGTTTTGGCTGGGGAGAAAAGTGATCTAGAGGGGGCGGGCATGATGGTCCTCTCGAACTTGCTGAGTATGCGCGCCTACCTTTCGAATCTCTCGGAGTCTCCCGTTCAGTTTGCCGCCCGACTGCGTTGGTTGCTTTACCTCTTTGTGCCGCCGGCTACCTGGGCTGCTGCTGCGCTTATGGAGCAGTTCATAGATCAGCTGATGATCTAACCCGGTTTCTTTCAGCTTGAGCAAACGGGCTGCTTAGAGCATGACGGCGTTTCCATGCGTTTTACTCGTCAAAGTGAACAATGATGGCTGCGTTGGCTATGACAATCGTGTCTGCTCCATCCGAGGCGGGGACATCGAGCCCTCCGACTACGGCCGTGACGGCTACGTCACCGTAGGGTAGCTCACTCGCCACCCGTTCAAGATCAACGAGACTTGGCTCGGTGACGCCAATTTGAACCTGGATTTGCATATCGTTGGGAGATTTACCTAACGCTTGAAAAAAATTGAGGCTGGAATGCCGAATCGCATCTGCAACGGCACGCGTGGCTGCCTTGGTGTAGTCCTTGCCGTGAACGTCGACCCCCATACCCATTTCAGTCAGGTAGCGCTTAAGTGACACAAGGTATTCCCTCTGTTTGCTTTGAACACAGCTTACCCCAAGCCTGCATTCGTTTGGTTGTCGTGCTGTTTTTAACCACGCACCCATTCGTCGCCATTTTCATGCCGCTAATAGCCCAGAGAGCGCTGGTGCAGTGATTTGAATAGTATTTGCAAAATGTCGTGGTTAGAGTGCTATCCACATTTTCTAAGGAGTCCTGAGTGATTGAGACGAATCGAACTTTTGTGAACAGCCACGAATCACTAGGCCTGATGCTTATTGTGAGTCTGGCTATCCTTCTACCCGGCTCTGCGCTTGCGAAGGCAGATTGGGGCTATGTCGGAAAAACAGGCCCTGATTACTGGGCGGAGATGGGTGGTGAAAACAATGCCTGTGGGGGACAGAATCAGTCGCCCGTTGATATCCATGGCGTTGTTCAGGCCGACCTAGCGCCGATTGAGCTGAATTACACAGGACCGGGCCGACAGGTCGTCAACAATGGCCACACGGTGCAGGTGAATTTTGATTCCGGTAGCGCCATTCGCGTTGATGGCAGCGAGTTCGCCTTACTGCAAACCCACTTCCACGCGCCGAGTGAAAATCATATTGGCGGTCGATCCTTCCCGCTTGAAGCGCACTTTGTGCATGCCGACGCGGAGGGCAACTTAGCCGTTATTGGGGTGATGTTTGAACTTGGGGCGGCAAATCCAAACCTGGAGGAATTGACCTCAAAAGCGCCCATGGAAATGGCGTCTTCAGCAACTCTGTCAAAGGGGATGCATGCCGCAGATTTCGTAACATCCGGGCGCGACTATTATCGTTTCAACGGTTCCCTGACCACACCGCCATGCTCCGAAGGGGTGCGCTGGCTGGTACTCAAGCAGGTTGCTTCGATCTCGTCAGAGCAGCTTCAGAAGCTCTCCGCCGCATTTCCCCATGCCAACAATAGGCCCCTACAGCCGCTCAATGCGCGCTTGGTGCTGGAGTAGAATCCGGCCACAAAAAACAACGACCAGACCCTATTGGCCCATGCCCTGATCTGTCAAACTCAGGGCGTGGCGCTGGCGCCACTGTTTTGGGTGGATACATTGCAAAGGCGACAGCGTGGCGTTAACAATCAGAGATATGACGGTCCTTGACGGTGGAATGGGCAGTGAGCTCATTGCGCGAGAAGTCCTTTCTTCTGAGGGTTTGTGGTCTGCCAGGGCGCTGCTGGAGGCACCCGAGGCGGTTTCACAGATACACCATGACTTTATTCGCGCTGGCGCTGGCGTGATTACCACCAATTCTTATTCAACGATTCCGAGTTACCTGGAAAAAGAGGGGTTGTCTCATCGCTTTGAAGAGCTCACGGCCCTGGCCGCAAATCTGGCGCGCGCGGCCGCAGATCAGGGTGAGAGAGATGTCCTAGTCGCCGGCTGTCTACCGCCCCTGAATGAAAGTTATCGCTTTGACCTGGTGCCGGAAGACGCCTATTCCCGGGGCATCTATGGCCGCATGATTGAGGTGCTGAGTTCTAAGGTTGACCTCTATCTCTGCGAAACCATGTCCTGTGCCCGGGAGGCGGCGAATGCGGCAGCGGCCGCGAGAGACAGGGATGGGGATAAGCCGCTTTGGGTCTCATGGACACTGCATGAAACGCCGGGCCAGGGGTTGCGGAGTGGTGAGACACTGGAGCAAGCGTTGGATGCTGTGACACCCTATTCACCGGATGCCTATTTATTTAACTGTACCGATCCTGAAGCCATCACTGGGGCGATAGCGACGTTAAGCACCCTGACGGAAAAGCCAATTGGCGCTTATCCCAACCTCTTCCACGTGCCACCTGGCTGGACGCTGGATAATGACGTTCAAACCACGCCTCGCGAGATGAGCGTTGCTGAGTTTAAGGCCTATGCCAGTCGTTGGTGCGCCCTGGGCGCTCAAATTATTGGGGGCTGCTGCGGCATAAGCCCTAAGTTCATCAGCGCCATTTCCCCAGCGGCCTCAACCGACTGTACCGGCTAGTTGTCCGTCACCCAATACGCGGTTTCGCGTTTTTGCATCTGGCCGCGCATGGCGTCATAGCGATTGCGGCGTTCTACCGGACGAGGGTAGGAGCGCTCATGCCCAAGCGCCATTTCCCTTGGGGTTTGCGGAGTGAAAACTGGCCATGCTGGCGCTCCCGACCCATTGGGGTCGCCGCGGCGTGCGAAGTTGGTCCAGGAAACCTGCATCTCCTCTGATAGTTCATCGTCGCGACCATCTCTTGGCCAGAAGGGAATGCTGCTCCCGAATAGAGGGAAGAGTTCAAGCGCGTGCCCTGCCCCATTTGTCTCCCGAGCAGAGGGAGAGCGTCGCTCAAAAAAGTAGAGGTAGGCGGGCTGGCCCGCTGCAGCGTGGCGCTCAGCCATATAATAGGCATGGCGACCAAACCAGCTATCTCCCATCAATTGCTCGCCAGCTCTGATGACGTCCCGATCAGCGTCGACGATGTAGTGATTGGCAATCGCCTCGGCCTGCTCCTCAAAGGCCTCTTCTAACAGCGCCTGCCAGGCCCTCTCGGTGTTTGGCTGCTGAACCCACAAACCATCCACCGGGGACAGGCCAAAACGGTAGAGCACGGACCCTTCGTCCGCATTGCTGCCAACCATGAGGGGTATTTTGGCCTGGGCGCTGGCCTCGAAAGCGTTTGATGTCGGCTGCGTCAGGACATACCCATCAACCTGGGGATGGAAGGTTGCGCTGATCGCACGATCAGAGACGATGGCTTTGAGCTGGTCGATGGACAGGGTGCGCATCTGTGAAATTTCGTCCTCTCCGGCTAAGCCTAGTTTTTGCGCCGCCAAACGTCCGGCCTGATAGCCGCTAATGTTTTCGAAGGATCGATCGGTTGTTTGAAATTGATAAAAGCCCGTGCCGCTTTGAGCGATGGCGCGATGAATCAGGCCCTGGGTAAGCGGAGACGCCATCAACTGTCCCACGGAGTGCCCGCCAGCAGATTCGCCAAAGATGGTGACGTTATCCGGATCGCCGCCAAAGGCCCGAATGTTTGACTGTATCCATCTGAGCGCAGCGATCTGGTCGAGAGTGCCATAGTTACCCGTGCTGCCGAAGGGGTCTTCCTTTGCCAACTCGGGGTGCGCTAAGAAGCCAAAGAGCCCGAGGCGATAGTTAATGGAAACCAGTACTACACCCTTCTTGGCCAGGCTGGCTGACTCATAGACACCGCCGCCAGAGCCATATTGGTGGCCTCCGCCGTGTATCCACAGCATTACCGGCAAAGGTTGGTCCGGCGCTAGGTTTGGGGTGATGACATGCAGCCGAAGGCAGTCCTCAGACAGCTGCGCCTCATCGTCGTCGCTCAGGAAGGAGCCCAACCAAATTGCTACCTCCGACATGCCCGATCCCCTCAGGGTACTTTCGATGAATACGGAATTCCCTTCGCTGATGTCCTGCCAACACGAGGGTCCCCAAGCGTTTGCCTGAAGCGTCTCGCGCCATGGCTCAACGGGTTGAGGTGCCGCCCAGCGGAGTGCGCCGACAGGCGGAGCAGCGTAGGGGATACCGCGAAAGATGTGGACGTCATCGCGTGCTATGCCTTGGATAGATCCGTCTTGGGTTTGAACCAAGGCTCCGCTATTCGTGCAGCCCTGGAGGAAAATGCCCAGCGCGATGAGTGCGGCACCGCCGCAGATTTTGGTGTTTTGGTGCATGTGTTTTTCCTCTCCGGTGGGTGAAGCTAGCCTCGGTGAATCGCTAAATCAAGCCAGGTGTTCGCCCTGTTGGCTGAGGGACGTTATGATGGTGAGCCTGCGTCCCGTCTAACCTGCGATGACGGCAACAGGCCTACATACTAATGATAACGCTGGCCGTACCGGCCTGATTGGGGAGGGAGAGAAAATGCAAAATCAACAGGTTCTAATCGACAGTTTGCCCGACGGTAAGTTAAGCGCCTCCAACTATCGGATTGTCGATACTCCAGCGCCAGAACCAGGTGACGGTCAAGTGCTTGTGCAGACCATGGCGGTTGCCATTACGGCCGGTACGCGAGCGGGTTTACAGGGTAGCGCCAGTTATGCCGGTGCTCCCCAGGCGGGGCGAGTCATGAACGCTTCTGGCGTCGGTGAAGTGCTCGCCAGCAACGCCTCTGGGTTTAAAGTTGGAGACCGAGTGACCGCTCCAACCGGATGGCAGCAGCTTTCTGTGCACAATGTCGAACAGCTTGAGTTGATCGATCCCGGTCATGATCCTCTCCACTACCTTGGACCGCTGGGCATCAATGGGTTGACTGCCTATTTTGGACTGTTGGAGGTGGGTCAGCCCAAGGCTGATGAGACGGTTATGATCTCTGCGGCTGCCGGATCCGTAGGGCATATGGTAGGTCAGATTGCCAAACTTCAAAAAACCAAGGTCGTTGGCGTCTGCAGCAGTCTTGCCAAGGGAGAGGTGCTAATGAGCAATCTCGGTTTCGATGCTGTGGTCAATTACCGGGATGCAAACTTTCGAGCAGATCTGAAGCAAGCGACCCCAGAGGGCGTGGATGTTTACTTCGATAATACCGGGGGCATGATCTTAGGCTCTGCGTTATTCCGCCTGAACGTGGGCGGTAGGATTGCTTGCTGTGGCGTAGTTTCGCAATACGACACCGCTCAGCCTGAGCCCGGCCCTCGGGGCATCCCGGGTTTGCTGGTGAATAAACGAATAACCATGCGCGGATTTCTAGTATTCGACTTTGCGGAGCACTACGCGCGGGCTCGGAAGCAGATCCATGGGTGGCTGAATAGCGGTGAGATGACCAGCCTTACCGATCAGATTGCGGGGCTAGAACAAGCCCCCGAGGCCTTTGTCGATCTTTTGGCTGGGGGCAATGTAGGTACTCGGGTCATCACTCTGGACCGTTGATAGCGGCGCATTGGCCCCCTTAGTTCAGTCGAGCATCGGCTTTTCGAGGCTTTGGGGGTCTGGTTATTCTGCTCGCTTGGGTCGGTTTAGCCGCTCGCCGCTCTTTGACGGGTTTCGCTGTTCTGCGTTCCTTGATGGGTTTGGTCGCTCTGTGATCTCGGGCGGGTGGCACCGTTCTGCGTTCCCGGACGAGCTTAACCTTTCTGAGTTCTTTGACGGGTCTGGCCGTTTTGCGTTCCTTGATGGGTTTGGTCGCTCTGTGGTCTCGGACGGGTGGCACCGTTCCGCGTTCCAGGACAGGTTTGGCATTGCGGGCTTGTTTGGCCTGTGCTGTTTTGTCTGGCGATCGGTCCTGCACGCGGCCTGTTTCAGGCCGAAAAGCGTCCTCTCCGCGCAAACGACCGTGTAACTGATTATTGATCCGTCCGGGGTGGCGAATATGGTCGCGATCGATCAGTCCCACCTCGGGACGCTGACGATCTCGATCTCCGTTCCGGGGGGGCTCTCTTTCAATTTGCGGAGGCCTGTGTCTTTCATTGTTCCGACGATCTCTCTCTGGGTGACGATGAATACGGTCGCGACGAGGATGGGCTCGGTCTCGAAAGTGATGCCTGTTGCCGAAGTGGTCATGACTTCGCCAATGTCGCCCATGCCCATAGCCCCTAAAGGTTGATCCATAGCCCGGAGCAAGGTAAGTCATTCGGCCTTTAGGGCCATGTAGTCCGTGTCGCGGGTGGCGGTGGATTCGAGCATGACGCCAGGAAAGCGAGAAGGTTGGCGCCTCTCGAGGATACCAGCCTCGATAGTGTCGATGCCCGGTGCGATAGGGATAGTAATAGACAGGAGCCGCTCGGTATCGAATGACGCGCACAGGGTAGTGGGAGGCGGCCAAGGGCTGGGTTCGGATAATCTTGCTCGGGGTAGGCTGGGGTATGTGGACCACCTGAGGGTCTCGAGAACGAATCATGATCGCCCCTGAGACTGTCTCAACGACCTGATAGTCATCCGACCGCAGTCGTCCATCGGATTCTGCCTCACGTCGAAGCCGCTGAATCTGCGTTAAGACAAGGGCTTCATCCTCGTTAACGGCGAAACCCAGCTGCCTCGTACCAGCGAGATCGGTGTTCAGGTTCTCCAGGACCTCTGGATAATGCATGAGCGCCAGCACTGAGGGATGTAAGCCCTCTGGGGGAGAAAATTGGCTGGTCTCCGAGGTTTGTAGATACCGTGCAGCCAGAACGATATCCAGGGCCTCGGTTGATGCTGGCAGGATAATGGCGATTAAGTCGTCCGGGTAGAGGGCTATGGGCGCGACCAAGGCAGCGATCTGTTCTGGGGAAGGCCCTTCTTGAACGTCGTATGGATCATCGGCTGGATTGGCCAGGGCCCCCTGTGATGCCAGGGCCCCCTGTGACGCCAGGGCCCCTGGCGACGCCAGGGTATTGGACCCGAGGCTGGCACAGAGAGGGAGCAGGGCGACAAGGAAGCTCTTTTTAAGGTGGGAGCGGGTATGAATCATTGTCCTGGGCACGTTTTCTATTGGATTGTGCTCAGATTAGGGCGGTCAAACTGAATGGTTGCTTAACGTTGAGCAACTGTTTTTAACGGCCCGGCCCGGGGGATTAACGCCGCCTAACCCAGGTTGGCATGACCCACGCAGTGCGCGCGCGCTCCGACTAGGGTCTCAGGGCGCTGATGCGTTGTTTTTTCGCCGGCAGTGCCGGGGCAAGTTGCTGCACCTGATCGTACAAATGGTCGGTAAGGGCTTGACGGCCTTCGAAGGGTTCCAAAGTCTCCCAAGGGAGGGTATCGCCCAAGTATGCCTTGATTGACTTACCAAATTTGTTCTTGGCTTCGTTCAGTAAAAGCGCCATGCGCAGCGGCTCCGCGATGTGCGAAGCCAGGTGAAAACGCCGACTGTTCTGGCCCTCAAAGTAAACGGGCACAACGTTGGCCTGTGCGTCCCTGATGAGTTTAGCGGCGAAGGTCGTCCAAGGGGCGTCGACCACGGTGCCAAATCCTTTTTTGTTCGCCGTGGACACAAATCCTGATGGGAAGATGAGGATCGGGATGTCCTGGGCCAGAAACTCCTGGGCCATCTTTTTAGCGCGAATGTTGTTCTTCATGGCGGCCTTGGTAAGCCTGAAGTCGATGGGCAGGAAATAGGGTGCCAAATCCTTATCCTGGCAGAGCATGGCGTGGATCAAGATGCGGAAATTTCCGCGTGCCTTGAGCGCCATGTCGCAGAGTGCCATCCCGTCGATGACGCCATAAGGATGGTTAGCCACAAACACCAGCGGCCCCGTTCGCGGAATAGATGCGAGGCGGTGCTGATCGTATACGAGTTCAATATCAGTGACGGCGAAAGCCTCTTGAAAGAAGGCTTGAATATCAAAGGGGCCTTGCTTTAAGCCTCTGTAGATTGATTCGATCTTGCGTCGGCCTAAGGCTACCTCGATGGTGGTGATGAGCTGTTTGACAAACCAGGGATCGTCGGGCTGCACATAGGAAATCCTGGGGTCCTCCCGGACATATTCTGCAAAGTGGGAGTCAATTTGAGGCTGAGACATTTACAAATATTCGCCGCTAGTTTTTCAAAGGTAAGCCAGGCATGCCGACAGCTTAGATTAATGAGCCCTGTCATTTAAGAGTGAGATTGTGTCAATTGTGTAACACTTTTGCGCTGCCTTTTTTCGAGACCAAGCACTGTCGAAATGCGTCCGGGAGTCATTGGGCGAATTTTTACCTTAGGGCTTGCAAACTGCCGCACAGCAGCCAA
>MDTB01042691.1_pt1 | contig 13795 bp, 15 predicted proteins | sample 811161 | NCBI WGS metagenome assembly MDTB01 (sample SAMN05326650, study PRJNA326480) | marine metagenome | isolation source: seawater | place: Mediterranean Sea | collected 2009
GACGAGTGGAAGGCATACCGAAAATTACTACGCGATCTGCCGAGTACATTAAATGACACAACAGTATTAAATCCGATCACTTGGCCAAAGGAGCCTTCATCATGAGTGTAACAAAAATAAACGCTGACGTTCTTGATCTTACTGACGATTTCGCATTTACTGGGGACGTTAGTGGTGCTGGTGGTGGTAAAGTTCTTCAGGTAGTTACCGATAATTATGTGAGTGGTGGAACTGGAACTTCCGCATCTTCAACCACAAGGGTTGATACGCCTCTTTCATTAGTCATCACATCTATTGGACTAAATAGCAAATTTCACATAATTGCTAATTCAACGATGACCCATAATTCATCCTACGATCAGGGCGGTAGTTGTCATTTAGCTCGCGTCATCGGTGGAACGACAACCGAAATTCCTGCAAATTACGGCTGTTGGGGTGGCGATAATTATAGTTACTCAGCTTCCCCAAGTAATTGTATTTTGTATCTCGACTCACCAAGTCAAGCAATCGGTGTTGCAATAACCTACAAAGTTCAGATTTCAAACATTATGGGAAGTAGTCCGATGTATTGGGGAATTTCATCCGGCACAAGAGCGCAAAATCAAAATTTAACAATAATGGAAATTTCAGCATGAGTGAATTTTTACATCAAGCAATTTATGACCTCAATTCAAATGTCGTTGGTATTTCTGGTGATCCGATTAAGTGTATTGATAAAGACAAAAAAGATATTACTAGCACAGTAAATATGACAGAAGCGCAAGCTAAAGCTAAAGAGCTTTCAGATGCCTATGATGTCATAGAATATCAGAGAAAAAGAGTGGACGCTTATCCCAACATCGGAGATCAGCTTGATAAGATTTACCATGAGGGAATTGACGAGTGGAAAAAAGTTATCAAAGTAGTCAAAGATAAATATCCGAAGCCCGACTAAATGGAGATAGATGCAAAGTTGATAATAACCGTAGGTGGTATGCTGATTAGTATTGTCTCTGCAGCCACCATAGTGAAACAGAAGTTAGCTTCGGTAATAGAACAACTAAATGATATTAAATCTGATTATGAATCTAGATTAAGAGATTTAGATAAACGTACAGATAGACAAGAGAACGCTATTGATCTTAACGCACAGAAAACTCACGTACTTTCTTCAATTATGTCACCAGAAAGACTTGAAAAAAACAATAGAGAACTTGAGAAAATACTTGTTATGGCTCACACTAATGGTGATCGTATAACAAAACTTGAAAAAATGCATAACGGAAAACATCCACCAGCAGAGAGTGTTTAAACATGATTACATTACTTGGTAGTTTATTAGGGTTTGTTACTTCTACGGGACCCTCTATATTTAAAACATTTATGGATCAGAAACAAGATGCTAGGGATAAAGAGCATGAGCTTAAGATTATGGCTCAACAATCTCAAGATAGGCTAGATGAAGCTATTGTACAAAGCACAGGTGAGTTAAACGTACAGGTACAAAAGAGTTCACAAGCAGATAGTAAAAGATCAAGCCAGTGGGTAGTAAATCTATCTGCTACGGTAAGACCTTTGATTACATATTTCTTTTTCTTTGAATTTGTTTTATTAACAATACTATCAGCATTTGACATGATTAGTGTGGAACTGTTTAAACTACTTTGGTCCACAGAAATTTCTGGTATATTTTCTGTAATAGTTTCGTTTTGGTTTGGTCAACGTCTAGTATCTAAGTGGACTAAATGATTAACGAAAGAAGTCTTGACTTAATAAAAGACTTTGAAGGTTTTTCTTCCAAGACCTACAAAGATGTAGCAGGTATTTGGACAATAGGTTTTGGCTCTATATACGGGTTTGATCACAAACGTATTACAGAAGACCACAGAGACATTACAAAAGAAGAAGCTACTGTATTAATGGAAAATCATCTTAAGTCCACTGAAGACAGAGTAGCACGTTTAGTTAACGTACCTTTAACGGAAAACCAATACGGAGCTTTATGTAGTTTCTCGTACAATGTAGGCACAGGAGCTTTTCAACGATCTACAGCAAGAATGAAGCTTAACCGTGAAAATTACCAAGGTTGTGCTGATGAGTTTCTAAAATGGAAGTACGCTAGAAAAAGAGTTATAGCTGGTCTTCTAAGGAGAAGAGAAGCAGAACGAGAATTATTCTTAAGCGAGGATTAAAAGTAATGGACTACAGAGATATAATAAATAAAGTTCTACGTAGGTTAAGAGAAGATACAATAGCTAATGATTGGATAGGTAACTTAAATGACTCAGCAGACGTAGATGAGTATCAAAAGTTAATAGGTGACTTAGTTAATGAAACTAAACAAACAGTTGAGGACGCTTGGGCATGGAGTTTTTTAAGATCACTGGAAACTTTACCTACAGTAGCAGGAACAGTAGATTATACAATTCCTAACGCTAACAACAGAACTACAGTTTTACAAGTTATTGACGATACAAATAATTTAGAAATTACTCAAATGTCTGACAGTGCTTTTTACGATTATTCTTTTATTGGTTCAACTCAAAACGGTAATCCTAGTCACTATCGTTTAAACGGCACAACTATTTCTTTTCATCCTACTCCTAGTAATGTTTTTTCTATTAAATTACACGTAGTTACTCCTCAAAGTGACTTAACAGAAGCAACCACAGAATTAACTGTTCCTGAAAGTCCTGTTGTTTTAGGAGCCTATGCTCTTGCTTTAGCAGAAAGAGGAGAAGATGGGGGGACTGGATCAAGCCTAGCAGGTTCAAGATTTGACTCTGTGCTTGCTGATTTTATTGCTAAAGATACTGCTAGAACTTTAAACGAGACTGTATGGTATGCCAGTTAAACAACTACAACCTACCAAACTAGATGGCTTAGGGGCTAAAGGTTTAAACACACAAGGCAGTGCGTCTACTTTGGGACCTGAGTGGTTAACTGAAGCAGCCAACGTTGTCTTTGATTTTCAAGGAAGAATAGGTCCTAGAAAAGGAATTAAAGCTATTTCTAAGACTGTTGCCAACCCTATAAAATCTATTGGGGAGTATGTAAAATCAGACAGAACAACAGAATTTTATGTTGGTTCTGGGTCAGCAATATATAAACGAGATACATCAACAACCCCTGAAACATTAACTGCCCAATCTTTTTCGGGAAGTCCTCAAACCATTTCTGATTCTAATTGGCAATGGGTTAACTTTAATAACGAACTATGGGGTGTGCAAAAATCTCACAAACCTATTAACTTTGACGGTACTAACTGGAATGATGTAGAAGATTTAGGAGCTTATGCAGCTAACAGTGCTGTGACTACTTTTAACCCCTCATGTGCCTTAGGCAACTTTGGTCGTATGTGGTACGGAGGAATTACTGAAGACCCCGGAACTGTTTTCTTTTCTGATAACTTGATAGGTGAAAAATTAAATGGTGGTGCTGCTGGTTCTTTAGATTTAAGAACTGTATGGGGTTCCGATGAAATAGTTGGCTTTGCTTCTATAATGGATAAGATAGCTATTTTTGGTAAAAACAATATAGCTATTTACAGCGGTGCTTCTAATCCTGCTACAATGACACTAGACGAATTAATACAAGGTGTTGGTCTTGCAGGTAGAGATAACATTGTTTACGTTGGTGCTGATGTTTTATTTATGAGTTTTGAAGGTCTACAGGCTCTTTCTCGTATTACAGCTACAGACGGTAAAGCACCTTTAACGGACTTATCTATATCAGTTAGAAACTCTTTAGCTTTTTACTTAAGCACTGCTGATTTAGACACTGTTAAAACAATATATTATCAAGAAGAAGGTTTAGTAGTTACGTTAGTACCTGAAGATAACTTAGCTTATGTGTTTGATTTTTCATCCTCTTCTCAGTTATCAATACCTAGAATTACTACTTGGAACTTTATAGACGCACCTTTATGTGGTGTTGGTACTGTTGATGGTAATTTTATCTTAGGTCTTTCTACTACTATAGCATCTTATGAAGGGTATTATGATGAAACAATATCTAACAGCACTGCATCTTACGGTAACTCCTCAGCATGTGTAAATTCCGGTGGTATCTGGGACGGCTCTGCTTGTTGGAGTACAGCAAAATCTTTATACAACTATGCGTGGGCTACTACGTGGTTAGATTTTGGACAACCAGCGGTGTCTAAAATATTAAAGGAAGCTATTTTTTCATACATAGGTGGTAGAGGTTGTGCAACAACGTTACAAGTGTTTGTAGATTATGCTTTAACTAGTCCTTTAATTAAAGCATTTAACTTAGCTAAAGATGACGATGCTGCCTTATATGGTCTTACTACTTCTTTATTCGGAACATCTAAGTTTACTGCTAAAGTAGGACCTGTGGACTACAGGATACCTCTTGCTAGAACAGGTAAGGTAATAAAAATGAAGATGGTTACTGAAGTTGTGGGAGATTTCTCTAGTTTAGTAGCCACAACGGTCTTGACAAAACAGGGTAAAATAAGGTAAAATATAGGTAAGCAAAGGGAACATTATGGGATTTTTTGACGGTTTAGGTTCAACGCTTTTAGGAGGAGGTTTAGCTTTCTTAGGAGCCAGAGAGGATCAAAAAGCAGCAACACAAGCTGCTCAAGCACAAGCAGATTTAATAAGAGATGCTAACAACCAAGCTATAGAAGCTGGTCAGCCTTTTGGTGTTGGAAGTATCGGGGGAACAGCAGAGTTTGATCCTGATAGTAAAACAGCCCTTCTTAACCTATCTCCAGAACTACAAGATATTTACCAAGGTGCTTTAAGCAGAAGTGGTCTATTTGGTGAACAGCTTCTTCCCTTAGCTGCCGATCCATTTGGGGCTGCTGATGTATTTTACGAACAACAACAACCATTTTTTCAAAGAGATGAAGATAGGCTACGTACAGATTTAGAGACTAGGCTTCTTGCTCAGGGACGCTTAGGTTCTACAGGTGGTAGAGAACAAATGGGTACTCTAGAAGAATCAATTCTAAGAGGACAGAACGAAAGACGTACTCAATCGTTTACACAGGCTCAACAACTTATTGATAGTTTACTTGGTAGAGAATCAGGTGATATAGGAACTGCTACTGGTTTACTAGCTATTCCAGCAGAATTAGCTGATATTGGAATGGGTGTTGGTGGTGACTTAGGGGCAATCGCTGGAGCAGGTTTAAGGGCTAGAGCAGACGCAGCCTCAGGTATAGCACAAACAGCAGCTAACAGAGTAAGTCCTTTTTCAGCAGGAGTAACTTCTTTAGCCAATTCTGGTTTATTTGGTAACAAGAAAGGTACATAATGGCAATATCTCAAGAGTTAGCATCACTCCCTCCCTTCCTACAAAGGTTTCTTATTGACAGAGGAGCAGTAGTTGATCCTAATCTAGTTGTTCCTCCTTCATCTTCAGTAGCACCTTTGTTACCTGCCTTACCTCCAAGAAGAATATCTCTTGATGACGGTGGTGGTGGAGAAGACTACAGTTCTACTTTTAGTGACATAGCGTCAACTAACGGTGCTTTTAGTCCCTCAATAAACAGTGATGCGTTTTCTCGTGGTTTTACTCGATTAGCTGAAGTACCTGAACAACTAGGACAAGAACTTTCCAACATTGGAACTGATTTTATGTCTATTTTTAACTTTGCTGGTGACTCAGTAGAAAAATCAGATGCTAACAAAGTATCTTCAGGAACAGGTTTTGATATAGGAAATATTCTTGGCTTTGGCAGTTCTGATGGTCCTTATCAATCTCCTAACGCACTGGAACAAATGACAGGAAACCCTTTGAGTTTTGGTGGTATGGGTAGAAATATGCAAGCTATAGATGCCTTAGGACAAGCTAGGGGAGATAGCCCTTTTTTTATAAACGGTCGTAAAGTTGCAACAGGTATGATGCCTGTTTTATCTGCTGGTGGTTTAGGATTAGGAGGTAGTGCTTTAGGTCTCTTTGGTGGTATTTTTAATGCTATGGGTGGACATCACGACTATGACCCTAATGTAGACTCTAATTTATTTATGGACCCAGATCAAGGTTTAGTTGGTTTTGATAGTAAATCAGCAGGTGGTGGAGGTATGCAAGAGGGTATGCTTAACATGACAAACATGGTTGAAGACATGGTAAACAAAGGTCTTGGAGGAGAGTATATAAATACTCCACAAGGATACGTTAGAGCAAACGACTTAAATGATTACTTCAAAACTGAACGAGATGATGAGTTTGGTTACGGTCAGTTAGCTTACAACGGTATACCTTCTGGGTACGAGCCTTCAGGGTACGGTGATTTAAGTTCTAACCAAGCTATTGATTCTTTAAATAACATGAGTGGTGATGCTTGGAACTCTGTTGCTTCTGCTGTATACGCTTCAGGTGGTGGGTATAATGATGCTGTACAGGCAGCAGAAAATGAAGCTGAAGCTTTAGCTGAGTTTGTAGGTTGGGCAGATTTTGACGATGGTTCTGGAGGAGATGAAGATAGTTCAGCAGGAGGAGACGAATTTGGTGGGTTTGATGATGATTTTGGATTTGACGACTAAAGAAACATATTAATGTCACTATATGAAAACATAAACAGAAGAAAACGTAGAAACATTTCTCGTACTAAAAAGAAAAGTAAGATTAGTGACGAGGACTATAAAAACATGTTAGCTGGTTTCAAGAAAAAGAAACCAAAGAAGAAAACAAGAACAAGGAAGGCATAGCTATGGCAGTCAAAGGATTATTTGGTGGACCTACACCACAGGACATTAGGCAACTAATGGCTAGAGAAAACGAAGCTAGAATAGTTCAAGCACAGAAGATGGGATCATCAGGTGGTCAGCCAATAGCAGGTAATATGGCAGCTGCTTCTCAACGTATGAGAAATGCTTTCAACACTATGACAGGTGGGTTAGCTACAGCAATGGGTAGAGGACAACAGGACCCTAGGTTGGCTAGAGCAGTCAAAAGAGATACAGATAGACGAGAGATATTACAAATTCTAGAGGGTTATAAAACAAATGATGGTGTAATAGACGAAAGAGAGATGAAACAAGCTTATGCTTTGTTAATTTCTAAAGGGTATACAACTGAAGCTCGTCAATTTCTTGTAGATGCTAAATCTATGGTAGATATGGAGTATGTTAAAAATACAAAAGGACAATCGAAATCATCAGAAAAACCTTCTCTTAGTAAAACTAAATTAATCCAAGATAAAAACGGTAATAAGTATTTTGCACGGATGGAATCTGTAGGTGGTGTAAACAAGACTATTTATACCCCTCTTAACGCAAACGCCCCAAAAGTTCCTGTAGGAACTGGTGCTGAAATACAAATTATTGACGATAATGTAGGACAAACAGGAGATCTAAAATTACAAAGAGCATTAAAAAAGTTGGGTTTTAAATCAGAATTAACTAAAGAAGAAGCAGAACTTAAACAAAAACTTGCAGTTGAGGAGGCTTTATTAAAAAAGAAAAATGAAACTCAGTTTGAAACTCGTAATAAATATGTAGCTGCTGGTGTAAAAGCTAGAAACTCAAGAGAAAATGTAAGTACAGCTTTAGCATTAGCAAAAAGAGTTAGCACAGGAGGTTTTGCTAGTGTTACGGAATCAGCTAAAGATTTTTTTGGAGTTCAATCAGCAGATGTTGGAGAATTTAACTCTAGAACAGGAAATTTAGTTTTAGCTGTTTTAAAAGATTTGTTAGGAGCAAGACCTACAGACGCAGATTTAAAATTTTTAGTTAATAAAATGGCTGGTATGGTTAAATCTAAAAAAGTAAACATACGATTACTAGAGTCTGCTTTAGATAAAATAGACAACACCATTGCTATAGGAGATTGGTGGTCGGAAGAAGAAAACGCTAAGAAAAATTTAAGTGATTTTAATGTTTCATTGAGTAAAAAAGGAGTAGGAACTCCTAATAGTGAAACTTCTCCTTTACGTTTGCCTTCTGGTAGAGATTTTAACGAATGGTGGGACTCCTTACCTTCTGGTAGTTTTTATGTAGACCCAAGCGGTAAAGTACGAGGAAAAAAATAATGAGTTGGAAAGATGACAAAATAGTCCCTACTCCTCTTACTCAAGGAGGACAAGAACCTTGGAGAGCCGATGAACTTGTTGTCCAGATGCCTGAAAGAACTAGCGGTATGCTAGACTATCTAAAAGAAAATGCGTCTACTCCGGGAGGATTAGCAGGTACTATTGTTGGAGGTACTTTGGGATTAGCGGTTGGTAGGCCTTTTGTGGGGGCTATGGCAGGTGGTGCTGTTGGAACAGGAGGAGGTTCTGTTGCGTCTGATGTAATGTCAGATCGAGATATTAATATTTCTAAAGCAATTACTGAAGCTGGTATTTCTGTGGGAATTGATCTTACTACTGCTGGTTTTGGAAAATACATAGGAAAACCTTTGTTTGAGTATGCTAAAAAACTTATTGCAAAAGGAGAGCCTGTTGAAAGTGTGGCACGAGAATTAGCAAAGAGAGCCGAAGAAGCTAAAAACGCAGGAATGTCTAAAGAAGGTATTGAAAGTCAAGAAATTTTAGCTAAAAAAGGTTTATCTTTGACCCCTTTTCAAGCAGGTGTTGGAGGAAAATGGGACATAGCTAAAGAATTAATAGCAAGAACAGGTATAGTTTCTAAAAGTGTTTTTGACGGAAAAAGTAAACAAATTAGAGACCTTGTTAGAGAAAGAATGTCTTTAGTTGTAAACAACGAAAACAAACTTTCTAATGATTTAATAGGACAAGGTATTAACCAATCTTGGCAAGCAGGGAAAAAAGCATTAGATACTTCCTATGGTACTTCATTAGATGAAATAGGTAAACTTGTCGCAGGAGGAAAATTTAAAACTTCTGTTTTGTCTAATTCTTTAGAAAATTTTGTTAAGAAAAACTCTGATGTTTTAGGTGATTCCACTCTTACTAAAGAAACAAACAACATTATTGGGGATTTAACGTCAAGATTAAAAGATACAAATGTGGCTTCTGGTATTTATTTAATACAGTTTGAAAAAAGACTAGGCGGGTTAATAAACGAAGCTTCTAAAGATAGTACTAAAGCTGTTACCGAACTTGAGTTAAGTAACTTACGAAAAGAAGTTCAAGGTGTTATTGCTCAACAAATGGATAATATGGGTAAAATGTCACAAAAAGCTGTGGATGCTGGAAAGAAATACAGAGTTTTGCAATCAGAATATAGCGGTGCTGTAAATTCTTTATTTCCTACAGTAAACGAAGGATTTGTCAAACAAGCAAAAAAAGGAGTATATACTTCTTTAGGGGCTATGTTTGCTAATAAAGGAAAAGTACAAAATGTAGAAGCATCTTTAAAATCTATAGATCAAGCTTATAAACTAATTGCCCCTGATGTTGCTAAAAGTATGCAATTTAAAACAGCTAGGGAAGCTAAAGACGCTATTGCACAAGGTTATCTTACAAAAACTTTTCCTGACTTAACCGAAGAAGGTTTTAAAAGCGGAAAATTTTTGTCAGGTTTTAAAACAGCCGAAAAACAACTACAAGACCCTACAGAAACTAAAAGATTAAAAGCAATTTTAGGTGGTAATTTTGAAACTTATAAAAGAACTGTTAATTTAATGAATAACGCTTCTAAACAACCAGCCTCAGGATTATCGGTTTTATTCTTACGTTCTAAAGAATACGCAGCAGGTGCTGGTTTAGCTACAGGAGTTGTTACAGGTGTTTTAGACGCAAGTACAGCAGGGGTTAGCGCACTTGCAATCTTAGGAACTCCTTATTTTTTAGCTAAAGCAGCAACTAATCCTAAAACACTTAATAAGTTAATAAAAATAAACAAAGCTAAACCAAATAACGCTTTAATACTAGGAACAACTTTAGCTAATGATGTTATAGACGAGGCAATGGCTGAAGGTATGGATGATGAAAACATGATACAACTTTTAAAAGGATATAAAAAATCAGGAATACTTGATTAATGGCATCTTCTTCTTCTGACAACATTTTAAAGATGATGGCTGAGGCTAAGGAGGCCGAAGCGTCTAGAGCAAGAATAGCTGGTCTTTTTAGTAAAGCATTTGATGCAATGCCTTGGTACGATAAATTAGCTTTAGCAACTTCTCCTGTTCCAGTACTAGGAACAGCTATTGGAATTGGTGCCGATTCTTATAATTTATATAAAGAACCTTCTGCTTTTAATGCTACTATGTTAGGAACTAATTTTGTTCCGGGAGCCAGACTTCTCAGGGCAATAGGTAAAACAGCTAAACAAGGAAAAGGTCTTTTTAGTGGAGAAGGTTTAAAGACAGCAGGTAAGACTTTAAGACAACCTGTTAAAGAAGGAATTAACAAAGGTATACATAATTTTCCTAATTTTGTTCCCGGATTTTATGGTGGAGGTCCAGCAGGTCAACTTTTTGGTTCAGCTACTTCAGGAACTACAGCGTTTAAAAACATGGTAAAAAGCGCTTATTCTCCAAAAGACCAAGGTCTTTGGAAACAATACGGTGTATCCAGAACTGACATAGACGTAGCTAAAAGATATTCTGAAATGTTAGAAGGAAATTACAACCCCAATATAATAAGAAAAGGTTTAGACGAAACAGAAGCGTGGGTAATGGGAAAAAGAAAAGATAATAGTTTTAACCCTTTTAACTTTGAAAAAGCTGATATATCTAAAGATGCACAAAAGAAAATTATGGGTCAGATAAACCAAAGTAGGTTATTTAACGAACAATACGCAATACAGTCAGATTTTTATAAACTTTTAAACGGCATGGATCAAATAGATTATGCAAATTTAGGAGCTAAACAATACGATACTTTAATGGAAGGGGCTACTGGTCTAAACAAAACAGATTTAGAGGAAGTGTTTAAACACATCGGCATGAAGGGAATACAAAGTGTTGATTCCAGTAAAACATATAGAATGGCTCTAAGAAGACCTAATACGTCAGCTTCAGGAAACATAGAAAGAGTGTTAAGCGGTATCCCTAAAGTTTTTGGAGGTGAAAATTTAAAAGGGCTACAAAAAATATTTGGGGCTAAAAAAGTCAAAGGGGTAAAAGGTCTTAATTTTTCTCAAGCTAAGGGTTTTAAAACAGATAAAGAATTTTTAGAAGCTTTAAAAGATTCAGGTATTGGTGTTAGAAACCCAAAAGAGGTTCTTAAAGGAAGACCAGCTATAGTAACAGGAAGTTTAGTTTCAGATGCTTACGAACTTGGTGGTGTAAACTACATGACTGCTATTAAAAAAGACGGAAGGTTGACAAGTTTTATGAGCGATGAAAACGATATTTTTAAAATCAAAGCTCCTCTTGCAGACAGGCTTATTTCTGTCTCTACTCCGATAGTTTATGATCTTTTAGGTAAAGGTAGAAAATCAGGAACTAAAGCATCAAAAGAAAGTTTAAAAGAAGGTTCTGCAAAAGTAAGATCAGAGGTTGAATCAATAATGAGCAAAATGCCGGGAGTAGATACCTCACTAAAAGTACCTTCACCGAACACAACTAAGGCTCAATGGCTAACAACACAAGCACTAAGAAATTTAAAATTAACGGACCCTAAAGCAATATCACAGGGAAGAACAGCAGTAGCGTCTAATATTATAAGGGCTGGGGTTAGGGGCATTAAACCCACACAAAGGGAAAATAACGAAGAGAGGCAATAGATGTCAATAGAATACAGAGGAGAGAGGTTCTCAGGTTACAATAAGCCCAAGAGAACACCTAAGAAGAATAAGAAGTTCGCAGTGTTAGCTAAACAAGGTGAGCAAGTGAAGTTAGTTAGGTTTGGCGATCCTAACATGACTATAAAGAAAGACCAGCCAGCGAGAAGAAAAAGCTTTAGGGCTAGACACAGGTGTGATACTAGTCCTCCTAGTAAACTAAGTGCAAGATATTGGTCTTGTAAAAAATGGTAAAGGGAGATTACAATGGGAAGTAAAGTAGCAAAGATGAAAAGCGGTAAAGGCTACAGTAAGAAAAAGAGTAAGTCATATGCTAAAAAGAAATCATCTAAGAAAAAGATGTATGGTTACAGCTAATGATTCAAATACTTAAAGACATACGTTGTTGGGTTTTGTGGCATAAAATGGAAGAAAGCAACCCTAACAAATGTTCTAGATGTGGTCGTCTAATCTTTAGTATATTTTAACATAGTAAGCAAAGATACCGTTAGTCAGTATAGCTATGGCTACGCTGTTAACGACTATCAATGCCCTATCGTTCCAATTTATAGAAACTATTAACCAACCTAATATCCCTGCAAAATGAAAAAACAGATTGTAGGGATATATGTTTTGTGCAGTAAGTATCATCGCAAACATAAGAACAACTGATGATACCCACTTAAGTCTCCATATGTAATCTTCACTCACACTCTTTTTGTCCTGTCTGTGGGTCTATAAAACAAGCTTCTGCTTTAGGCTCATCTTTAACCTCATTCAGTATACCATAACGTTTACCACTAGCTCTGAATGTAGTGATACCTTTGCATCCCTGTTTCCAAGCATTATAATAAAGCTGTTTAAACGCATCGTAAGTTACATTGTCACCTACGTTACAGGTCTTACTGACTGCACTATCTATATACTTAGATGTCAAGGCAAGGACTGAGAGATGTTCTTCGGCACTAATCTCATTGGCAGTTCTACCGTTTACACCCTGTCTGTAAGCATAGTCCTCTACTCTCTGTATCTGATGACCATCAAACTCCTGTATAGTCCTGTCGTAGTACAGGCTAAAGGGTGGTTCAATACCTGACGATACGTTATCAGCAGTTAGACTGATAGTACCAGTAGGTGCAATAGAAGTTAGGTGAGAGTTACGTAGTCCATTCTCTTTGATCTGGTCTTGTACCCATCCAGATAAGGTCTTAAAGAACTTACCTTCTATGTATCTATCTTTATCATAGAAAGGAAAAGAACCTTTCTCTTTAGCCAGTAAAGAACTAGCACCATAGGCATGATCTCTGAGTGTCTTAAGAACCTTAGTAGTAAACTTCATAAACTCTTCTGATCCATAAGGCATACCACACATTTCACCTGCATTGGCTAGTCCTGTAATACCTAGTCCCATCCTACGCTTGTTCTTAGCTTCTTTCTCTTGTGCTTCCAGAGGATATATAGTCCTATCAATAACATTATCCATAGCTCTGACTACATGGTGAATGTCACCAGTGAACAGACCATAATCAAACGCACTTGCTCCTACATACTTAGTCAAGTTAAAACTACCAAGAAGACAAGCACCGTAAGGTGGTAAAGGTTGCTCACCACATGGGTTTGTTGCCTCTATGTTCTCACAATAGTATAAGTTATTCATCTTGTTAATGGTATCTATAAACAACACTCCCGGCTCTGCCCAATCCCATGTGCTACGCATAACCATGTCCCACAGTGCTACAGGGTCTACCTCTTCGTGTACCCTACCGTCAAACCGTAGAGGAAAAGGTTCTTTCTTCTCTAGGCATTTCATGAACTCATCAGTTACACCTACTGATATATTAAAACCAGTTAACGCTGTACCGTTATTCTTAGCTGTAATAAACTGTTCAATGTCTGGGTGGTCTATACGTAAGACACCCATCTGCGCTCCTCTACGGTGTCCACTAGAGGCTATGGTTTGACAGACAGAATCATAAATCTGCATAAAGCTAACTGCACCTGATGCCCTAGAGTCTAGAGACTTGATCCTGTCTCCTCTGGGACGTAGCCTAGAGAAGTCATAGCCTATACCGCCACCTCTACGCATTGTCTCAGCAGCTTCTGTAGCTCTTCCCATAATAGAGTCCATGCTATCGTCTATAACACCACTGACAAAGCAATTATAAGCTGTGGTCTGCCTTGCAGCACCCATAGCGTTCTGTACC
>MDTB01170498.1_pt1 | contig 13795 bp, 21 predicted proteins | sample 811161 | NCBI WGS metagenome assembly MDTB01 (sample SAMN05326650, study PRJNA326480) | marine metagenome | isolation source: seawater | place: Mediterranean Sea | collected 2009
AGAAAAACTTTTTATCTAAATATCTAATTTTAAATCAACCCCTGAATTAACCCTCAGGGGTTTTTTTTTGTCAATTTTCCCCCTTATGATTTATCAGATACTATTTAAATGGCTATTCTACGGGCTTTAAAATGGCTTTTTTTTGATAAAAAAATGGTGTATTCTCTATTTAATTAATTCGAATATCTTTTATTAGGTATTCTGGCTATTTAAAAAGGATGGTAAAAAATGACACTAACAAAGAAACACTTTATTTCATTGGCTAAAGTATCAGCTTCAATTCAAGAAGTATGCAACAATAAGAGTAAAGAAGAAAACGAATTAACGGCTATTACTCAACACGCTTTATATGAAATAAAATCTTTTTGTATCAACAATGGTAAAAACTTCAATAGCTCTATATTTGATAATTACATTAAAGAAGAGATTGAAAGAAGAGAAATCCAAAAAGAAAAAAGAAGAGTTAGGAAACACGAAGACGCTCTTGAGTTATTACATAATTCTCAATTCGGTATTCCTAGATAATAAAACAGTCATACGACCCCACCCCCGTTATTAATTTAGCGGGGGTTTTTTTATGCCTAGAATTTATCCCCGTTATTTATTCCCCCAGGTGTTAACCCAAAGAGTTAGCAATCCTCACCCTAGCTAGAGCCTCCCAGATTTGTACACTTCAGTATTACTTAATGAAATATTCCTAGAGCTTAGACCCCTACCCACCCCCATGCACCTGCCACCCCACCCCTGCGTATGCTATATATATGCCATTCCGCTAAAATCAAGGAAAATCGTTGTCAACTGGGACTCAAGGGATGCCTAGGGTTCGCCTACAGTAGGGGGATTATGTAACCCTATGGGAGGAATATGAAGAAAAGGAAGGGAAAAGACATTGTATCCATTGTTAACCTCTATAGAATATTCTATAGGGTTCGCCTATGGACCCTCCCACGGGGTACAATTACTATTGTACATACGGATACAGAATATGTCAAGAAAAAAAAGGGTTGACGGATTGTAAATTCGTGCCTATAATAATATAATTATAATAAGCCTATATTCCAATGGGCTACACACATATCATATAATCATATTATATCGTAAAAAGGGCATTACGGAAGGGCTTATTACATCAATTACTATGAAATTAAAATCAACAGTTAACAAAGCTGGGAACTATACCAAACCAACCATGCGTAAAAACCTATTTAATAGGATTAAAGCAGGAGGTAAAGGGGGAAATCCTGGACAATGGAGTGCCAGAAAGGCACAGATGTTAGCATCAGCCTATAAAAAGGCAGGAGGAGGATACAAATAATGGCATTACCATTAATTGCACTACCCGCTTTTCTGACTCTTGTCAGACAAGTAGGAATAAACGTAGCGAAAAGAGCAGTCAAAGGAAGACTTGCAAAAGACTTCTTAACAAAAAATAAAAATACTATTAATAAAGCAAACGAACAGTTTATTAAAAACACAAAAAAGACAACAAAGAAAACCACGAAGAATACCACGAAGAGTACCACCACGACAGGGGGAACAACAACAAAGAAAACTACAACAGGAACAACTAAACCCGGAACAACAACGAAGACAACAACAGGAACAACTAAACCTGGAACAAAAGCTCCTGCATTTATTGTGGCAGCAGGAACAATTGGTGGTGGAGCTGCCCTGATGACAGGCAATAAAGATAAAAGCAATACAGATAAAAAAAGTGGCAGTGGAGATATGACTTTTAAACAAGCATTTGCCAAAGCAAGAAAAGAAAAAGGTAAATTAGCAACCTTTACTTACAAGGGTAAGTCTTATAGCACTGCAACAGAGGATGATTACAAAAAAGCAGGTTATAAAAGTTTAAGAGAATACTTAAACGCTATGAAGAAAAAGAAATAACTGGCAAAAAAGCTTCTTTATAAGGTTTATAAAACATATTACGAAACAGGAGAGTTTTATATCGGTGTTACATCCAAATCAGGGGTACATTTTGATAATTATTTTGGCTCTAATACTACCGACTTAAAAGTATCGCATAAAGATATTTTATTTATTAGTCATAATAAGTCCGATGCCAAACTGATGGAACTCATTTATCAGTTACAAAACTTTGATGATGATAAATGCCTGAATAAAATGTTAAACATCAGACTGCGAAGAGACTTTATTAAAAAAATTCCAACATTTAAAATAAAAATACATGGCAAAGCAATCAAAAGAAACCAGTAATGCACTGGTTCACATACCCAAAAGAACAAGTATCGGAAATGGTAAAGTAAAAATGTCTTCAATGAACAAACATAAAAGAAGAAGCTACAAAGCGTATCGAGGACAAGGGAAGTAATGCCCGTATTATCATCAGGTTCTAAGTTTGTTACTCACGCTACGGCGTTAACAACAACAAGTGATACAGATTGTTATGTTGTGCCAAATAGTTTTTCATCTCATGTAGAACACTTACTAATTACCAATAGTGATTCTAGCAATAGAAACTATACACTAAAATTTTATGAAGCGGATACTACTACTACACATACATTATTTAGTTCTCATGCAGTTGCAGGAAAAGGAAGTGAATCTGTATTTACTGTAGACAAACCTTTGTACATTCACTCAGGAGATAAATTAATTGTAGCAGCAGGAACAATTAATACATTAACAGTGGTTATAGCAGCAGAAGAATTTTATGAAGGTACTCGATAATGGCAGACCCCAAAGTAGGTACAGGCAAAAAACCCAAAGGTTCAGATAGGAGATTATACACAGATGAAAACCCGAAAGACACAGTCAGCATCAAGTACGCCACAGTCCAAGATGCTAAAGACACAATCCGAAAGGTTATGCGTATTAATAAACCTTATGCAAGAAAGATTCAGATACTCACAGTCTTGGAGCAGAGAGCTAAAGTTGCAGGAAAACTTGAGCAGGCCCGATTGGCGAAAGCGGCTAAATTAAAATTAAAAAGGATGCACGATGGCACTAGCAAAAAGTCAAAGAAGTCTTAAATCATGGACAAAACAAAAATGGCGAACCAAGTCTGGCAAACCTTCTTCCAAGACAGGAGAAAGGTATCTACCCGAGAAAGCCATCAAGAGTCTAACACCACAGGAATATGCCGCCACAACGAAGGCAAAACGTCAGGGAACAAAACAAGGAAAACAATTTGTCAAACAACCAAAAACAATAGCGAAGAAAACAAGAGCCTATAGGAGGGTATCATGAAGAACGATAAAAAATTTAATGGAATGATGAATAACAGAAATAATAGAACACAAAACTTTGGTATGCTATCTGTCAAAGCAGGTATAGATAATAATCCAAAAGCTACACAAGCAGATAGAATTGCAGGAGCTACCATGAAAAAGGAGAAAGCATAATGGACTATTTAAAAAATATTTGGATTGATATGAAGGGATGGGATAAAAATAAAAAAATATTTGCCTGTGCCGTTGTAGCAATCATTATTATTGCAATAATACAAGGAGTATAAAATGGGAGACGATGTAAAGAAAAATCAAAAAGAATATACTGCTAAGGCTATGTATAAGCAAATGGAAAAGAGATACAGCCCAGGTGCTACAAGCTCAAGTGGTAATTATACTTTTAAACATTTAGGACACGAAATAGTAAAGTTTGATAGCTACACCAGAGGGAAGTAATGGCAAAGTCCGATGCCGAAAAGAAAAAAGATTTTTTAAAGAAGCACGGATTAAAAAGGTTTAATGTTTGTGTCATCCGTACTGAAGGTAATAAAAAAGGTAAGGTCGGTATACTCGTCAACGGGAAGCCTAAGCTTATTCGCTTCGGTGACGCTTCTATGGGTCACAACTATTCCCCAGAAGCTAGGAAGTCTTTTAAATCACGCCATGCAAAAAATATTGCAAAAGGTCCGACAAGTGCTGCATACTGGGCAAACAAATGTCTATGGGCAGGTAAAGGCGGTTCGAAGAAAAGTCCTCCTAAAAGTCAGAAAGTGGTTAGAGGAACCCGAAGTTAAATTAAGCGGAAGAGTTTATAAAGCTGTTAAAGATACAGAGACAGTGGAGTTAATAAAAGAAAGGGATTAATTGGCATATCTAAATCATAACCTGCCTCCCTTTAGTGCCTACATTAGAAATGAATATTTATATGACCATGAAAAAGGACATGGTGAATACACATTTGCCGATGTACACACAGTCAATAGTTTAGAAAGAAGAGCATTGTTATTTGAATGTTTATTACCGAATGGAGTAAACTGGACAAGAAGACCTATCCATGCTTTTTGTTGGAAGAAGGATGCACCAAAACATAATTTAAATATTCATCAATATTGGGATTGCTTTTCACCGTATGTGGATGTGCAGAAAAGAAATAGATTAGCGAACTGTCGAGCAGAACTTGTAGATTACAAAGGTGTCAAAAGAAAAGGCACATATATGTTTACGATAGACTGGGCATGGGAAAATAAAGCAGGGATGTTAGATACAAACTTTAGCGAAGACCCTGAACATAAATGCGCTCATATGTTTAGAATGGATGATGGAAACTTTTTTGCTTATCCCAACAATAGAACGATTTGGTATGACGATGCTTTTATGGAAAAAAGATTAACAGAAAATCCGGGATACAAGATAGACCAAAACTTTTATACAGTAGAGAATACAAGAGGGGAAGATGTTGTAACTGACGATTCATACATGACTCAGTTTGAACGCCCTTAGTGAAAATATTTTTTGACCATATTACAGGTAAGCTAACGAACTATGATTTCATTTATTCTCTCGCTTTAGCTAAGTTTGAAGAAAGAGAATACTGTCAAGCTTTTGAAAATGGTTGGATACCTCTATCATGGTACTATACCAAACTAGATGGACTGACTTGGATTAATGCTCGAAATACAAGATTACTATTAAGTAAATTTACATTTAGTAAAAAACAAAGAAAGACATTACGAAAGAGAGATATACGAGTAGAGATACACGATAAACTAGATGATAATCTTTTTGAAACTATCTCCGATATATTTAAAAAATATGTTCGACATAAAAACTTTCATGAAAAAGATTACGAAAAAGACAGTGAAGTTTTTGAAAAAGAAGATTACATTGATTGGAAATATTTTATTTATTATTACAAAGATAAACCTACAGCGTTTACAGAATTAAAAGTTTTCAAAGGCAAGTATGTTCTAACAGGCCAGTTTGCTTGGGATTATCAATATCCAAAATTAGGTATGGGAACGTATGCAACTTTATACGAGATAGACTGGTCTATCAAAAACAAATGTAAGAAATATTACTTGTCCTATGGTTATGAAAAAACAAGCACATACAAATCAAGGTTTGATGGATTTGAATTTTGGAATGGTAGAAGTTGGTTAGATAATAAAACGATGTATAAAAAATTATGTGGATATGATACCGATATCAATACGCTACCTGAGTTAAATAAATATCAAAGAAAGTATTTTGAGGTTATAAAATAATGCCACTATATTCTTTTAAAAATAAAAAAACAGGAAAAGAATGGGAAGAGATTTTATCTTTTGCAGAAAGAGAAAAATTATTAAAAGATAAAAACATTGAACAATTAATTACTGCACCCCGATTAAGTTTTATTGAAAGAGCAGAACACAAAGGTAGAGACCAAATGATAAGTGCTGCCCGTCAAGGGATGAGAGAAAGACAAATAGAAGAACAAGTAGGTATTAGAAAGTCTCCTGACTGGTTAAAAGAAAGAACAGAGAGACATTTACAAAAGGTAAGAAATGTTAGTTCCTGAGAAAACAAAACAATTAACAGAAAAGCAAGAAAGCTTTTTAGAAAATTTATTTGGACAAGCAAGAGGTAATCCGAGAGAAGCTGCCAAACTTGCAGGATACGATGAGAACGGATACCAAAAGGTTATTAAATCTTTAAAACAAGAAATCATCGAAAGAGCAGAAGGTGTTTTAGCAACCCATTCTCCAAAAGCCGTAATGGGAATGGTCAATGCTTTAGACGATGATGGTAGTGTACCAGGAGCAAACACGAGACTCGAAGCGGCTAAACAAATTTTAGATAGAGTTGGAATATCTAAAACAGAACGCATTGATGTTAATGCAAAAGTCCAACACGGAATATTTATCCTACCACCAAAGAATGTATGAACCTAAAAAAATAAAAGGAAAATTAATTCCTTTTGGATATAGACAATCAGAAGAAGACCCAAAAACTGTTATTCCTATTCCTGAAGAATTAGATGTTTTACAAGAGGCAGTCAAACTTCATAAGAAAGGACAGTCTTTACAAAAGTGTGTTGATTATATTTTCTCTAAAACAAAAAGAAAAATAACAAGACAAGGCTTTTATAAAATTGTAAATAAAAACAATATTAAAAAGAAAGCTAGAGAATCGGCAAGAGAACAATTAGATTATCAAAGAGAAAGAGTTCTCAAAGCAAAAAGAGAATTAGATAAAGAAAGAAGTAAGCTTCATAATAAAAATAAAAAGATTAGAGATTTAGATATTGTTTTAGAAGGAAAAACTAAAACAGTAATTGACGAAAAAGAAATAGAAGAAGCTTCGCCCACAATTCAAAAGGCTATTGAAGAAAAAGATATTATCTTCCAAGCAAATGAAGGGCCACAATCAGATTTCTTAGCATCATCAGAAAGAGAAGTATTTTATGGTGGAGCAAGAGGTGGTGGTAAATCTTATGCGATGTTAGTTGACCCCTTACGATATTGCGATAAACAACATCATCGAGCATTGTTAATTCGTAGAACAATGCCTGAGTTAAGAGATTTAATTAACCACTCTCAACAATTATATTCCAAAGCCTATCCCGGTGCTAAATGGAGAGAACAAGAAAAAGAATGGAGATTTCCATCGGGAGCTAGAATTGAATTTGGCTATGCAGAAAACCTAACAGATGCCTTACGATATCAGGGACAGTCATACACATGGATTGGTATTGATGAATTACCACAATATCCTACCGCCGATATTTATAATTTCTTACGCTCATCCCTTCGAAGTGTAGACCCAGAGATTCCTGTTTATATGAGAGCTACAGGAAATCCAGGAAACGTAGGTTCAACATGGGTAAAAGAAATGTTTGTTGACCCCTCAGAACCCAATAAAAGATTTGAGGTAGAAATACCAACACCCATGGGTGTAAAAAAAATATCAAGAAAATATATTCCTGCAAGGTTACAAGATAATCCTTACTTGATGCAGACAGATGACTATTACGCAATGTTGGCATCTTTACCCGAAGTTCAAAAGAAACAATTCTTAGAAGGTGATTGGGATGCATATGAAAGTTCTTCTTTCCCTGAGTTCAATAGAAAAGTTCATGTGATTGAACCTTTTGATATTCCAAGAAACTGGATGAGATTCAGAGCAGCAGACTGGGGATATAGTTCACCCGCTTGTTGTTTATGGTTTGCAGTAGATTACGATAATAATTTATTTGTTTATCGAGAATTATATACAAAAAGAAATACCGCCGATATATTTGCAAGAAAAGTTTTAGACATGGAAGACGGTGAATATATTCGATATGGAATATTAGATAGTTCAACATGGGCAAGACGAGGAGATATAGGACCAAGTATTGCAGAGACAATGATTCAAGAGGGCTGTCGTTGGAGACAGTCTGATAGAAGCCCAAGAAGTAGAATATCAGGAAAAGTAGAAGTCCATAAAAGATTAAGGATAGATGAAGATACAGGCTATCCAAGTATGTTCATATTTAATAATTGTTTAAATTTAATTAGAACATTACCGATGTTGCCTGTCGATAAAAATAATCCTGAAGATGTAGATACAACAGCAGATGACCATGCTTACGATGCTCTTCGTTACGGATGTATGAGCAGACCTGTTCATCCTGTTTCTCAAAGAGGTAATGACTTCTTAACTTCTACAGAAAGACAAAATTCTGCACCTGCAGATAGCATATTTGGTTATTAATGAAACTACCCAAGTATGTGACCGTAGGGCCTTTTACTGTGCAACTAGTTTGTGTACCTCATGAACTAATGTATGAAGTGTCCGAAGCCCAAGGAACATTTGTTATTAAAACTCCTTATAAAATATATTTAGATAAGGAGATGATAGAAGCAGGTGGTCCAGATGCTGTAAATGTCGTACTACATGAATTACTTCATTTAGGATTTTATCAGTATCATTTAAAAGAAAAAGAAGAAGAAACAATTGTTAATTCTTACGGAAACTTTTTAACCGAACTCTTATGTCATTCTTCTTTAAAAGAATGGATAAGATATCAAACAAAAATAAAAATAGGAGAAAAGAAAAATGGCAATCATGAAGCAATATAAGCAAGGTGACTTACCAGAGAATCTATATGGTAATGAAGCATCAAAGCAAGGCGATAGCAAAATTAATGTTGTAAAGCCCGGAGCTGGTCTACCTGCTGATTACGCAGAGGGTGGTGTTAACAAAGACTATCCAAAAGAAAAGAAAAACACTGTTGACGGAAAAATATTTTCATTAGCTGACGAAAGAGATTACTAAGCTAAATGGTCAACGAAAATACAGTAAGCGAAGTATTTTCTGATGATGATGAAGTAACCGCTTTAGATAATAAAGAGGATAAAAGCTTTGATAATTTAGGTGCAGTTATTGAATCTAGATTAAAAGAATCAGAACAAGCTAGACTCTACGATGAAAAAAGGTGGTTAAGAAGCTATCGAAACTATAGAGGTATCTATGGTGCAGATATGGCTTTTCGTGATTCAGAAAAATCAAGAGTTTTTGTTAAAGTAACAAAGACAAAAGTTCTTGCCGCTTATGGACAATTAATAGAGGTTTTATTCTCGCAAGGTAAATTTCCTATTGGGATATTTCCTACTAATGTTCCTTCAGGGGTAAGCAAGTACGCTCACATAAAACCTGATAATATGAAGAATCCTCGTATGGAGGATATTTATGGGTTTGAAGGAGATGGTAGAGACATGTCTCCTGGAGCTACCGCCGATAGTATTTTAAATGGTTTAGCAGAAAAATATGCTGAAGCAGGATTTGAAAAAGGACCTGCACCTGATTTAAAAACTATGCCCCAGATTGAACCTGCAGAAGAGGCTGCAAGGAACATGGAAAAATTAATCCATGACCAATTAGAAGAGTCTCATGCAATATCTGTTATGCGTCATGTATTATTTGAAATGTGTCTTTTAGGAACAGGTATTCTTAAAGGCCCATTTAACTATGAACAGTCAGAGCATAAATGGACATTAAATGATAAAGGGGAAAGAGAATATACACCTATAAAAAAATTAGTCCCTAGAGTCGAAGCAGTTAGTTGTTGGGATTTATATCCTGACCCTGATGCTGTTAATATAGAAGACGCTGATTATGTTATACAAAGACATGTCTACACTCGTTCTCAAGTTAGAGATTTAATGAATAGGCCTTTCTTTAGAAAGTCCGCTATTGAAGATTTATTATCTTATGGTTCTAATTATGAAACAAGAAGTTACGAAACAGCATTGTATGATAGAGAGAATCAAGAAGAGTTTAATAAAAACAGATATGAGATTCTAGAATACTGGGGCGTAATGGATAAACAATTTGTGGAAGAAGCAGGGATAGAACTGCCTGATGATATTGATGATGATTTAGATGAAGTTCAAATCAATGCTTGGGTATCTAATGGACACATACTAAGATTAGTTTTAAATCCTTTTACCCCTGCAAGAAATCCCTTTATGGTATGTCCTTATGAAATCAATCCGTATCAATTCTTTGGTGTGGGCATACCTGAAAATATGGATGATGCACAGACTATTATGAATGGTCATGCAAGAATGGCGATTGATAACTTAGCACTAGCAGGAAATCTAGTTTTTGATATTGATGAAACAATGTTAGTTCCGGGACAAGACATGACAGTATTTCCTGGAAAAATATTTAGAAGACAAAGTGGTCAAACAGGACAAGCTTTGCATGGTTTAAAGTTTCCAAATACTGCACCAGAGAATATGCAAATATTTGATAGATTTAGACAATTAGCTGACGAGTCTACAGGAATACCCTCTTACTCTCATGGACAAACAGGTATTCAATCCACAACAAGAACAGCATCAGGAATGTCAATGTTGATGGGTGCGGCAGCTTTAAACATAAAAACAGTTATTAAAAATGTAGATGACTATCTACTAAAACCTCTAGGTGAAACTTTATTTCATTGGAATATGCAGTTTAATAAAGATGTGCCTGAGATACAAGGCGATTTAAATATTAAAGCACAGGGAACAACTTCACTCATGACAAAAGAAGTTCGTTCTCAAAGATTGATGACATTTATGCAAGTGGCATCTAATCAGTTCTTAGCACCATTTGTTAAATGGCATAGTATTATTAAAGAGATTGCAAAGTCAATGGATGTTGACCCTGACCAGTTAGTCAATGACCCAGAGAAGGCAGCAATCTTTATGAAGATGATGGGAGAAATGAATGGAAATCAACAAGCTCAAGGCACTAACCAGCAACAGAGCGGTATGGCAAATCCTGGAGGAGTACCTGCAGGAGCAAATAACTCAGACACACAAGGGTCTGGAGGTGGCAACATCGGAGTTGGAACTCCACAGACTCCAGGGCAAAGCGGCTTCACTGCGCCAGATACTCAACCTCCGAGACCAACTGAACAATAATGGCAAATAAACTATCAGACATATTATCACAAGAATCATCAGGAATTATGTTCCCTTTTAAATCAGGTGTTAAACCTGTTAAAACGGAGCAAAAAGTTTATACACCTACCGAGGGTATTATGAATATTAAAGGAACAGCATATGAAGGCCCAAGTGCTGTTATTGCCTATGGCACAGAAGAGCAAGGATACCCTAGACAATTAAAAGAAATAGAAAAAGGTATGCTACCTCAATTTGACCAGTCGAAGTTTCCAGAAGTAGGAAAGGGTAAAATAGAAACAACAGTCCCTACTACACCTACAACACCAACACAGCCCGTAGAACCTGATAAACCTTTAATGGACCCTTGCCCACCGGGATTTAAATTAGACCCTGTAAAAGGTATTTGCGTTCCGATTGAACAACCTAGAAGTGACAAACAAGAACCACTTGTAGATAAAAGAACTAATAATGAAAAGGCAGCGGATATATTAGATGATTATGGTATTAAATTAACAGGAGAAGGTGGTATATTTGCAGACCCTGAAAAAACAAAAGCTGTATTTGGTGAATTTGGAGAACTTCCTACTTTTACTCAAAAAGATTTTGAAGGAGGATTACCTTTCTATGTTCCATTTTCAGGTATTATTAATGAAATAATAAAATATTCAAACATATCTCAATTAAAAAATTTAGGAGTAATAAATGAAACATCTAAAGGAAATTATCAGCTAACTAAAAATGGTATAAGAGCAGTCGTGCAGTCTTCCATTGATAAAGATAGACCTAGAATGGAAAGAGAGTTAAGAAAACAAGGATTTACACAAAAACAAATAGACTCTGGACAAGCTCTAGCAGAAATGAGAAAAGATGAAGGAGAGGGAGTGGATAGGAGAGTTAAAGAATATCAAGAAAGAGAATCCAAAAAGTATACACAAGAACAAAAAGATGACTTTATGAAAAAAGTAGAAGAGGAAAAAAAGAAAAGAGAAGAATCTAGTGGTGGCGGTAATAATAGAGATTATGCAAAAGAAGCTAAAGAAGCAAGAGAACAAAGAGAGTCTAGAGAAGCAAGAGATAGAGCTGCAAAATCTGCCGCAAAATCAGGAAAAAGTCTAGCAACAGGAGGGAGATAAAATATGGAAGAAGAAATGACACAAGGGGTGATGGGTGCAAGTGATAGAACTTCTCCTACACAACCAGAACCAACAATGAAATTAGAAATAACAGAAATAAAAGTAGCAAATAATTTAAAAAATTTAACACCTGAAGAAAGTGAACTTTTAGTAAGATTAAATATACCCCAGTTTAGAGATTTTATGTCTAAAGTATTTGGGCCAGAGTTTGGGATGATTATGCAAGAAGCTATACCTGAGCCACAAGTGTCACAGACACAACAACCAGTTTCACCGCAAAGTGAAACCCCTACACCTACACAAGGGCAGGGGATGATGACGCAGCCACCCGTTACAGCGTAACGGCCCTGCATATAGGGGCGACCTGAATCCAACAGCACCCCAAAGGAGAATAAATGGAAAAAGACGAAAATAAATCTGAAGTTGTCGAAGAAAAAGTTTCCGAAGCAACAGAAGAAATCGCAAAGCCGACTCCATATAAAAATCCTAATAGAGGATTAATGGACAAGGAAATCGAAACATCAGCTACTGACGAATCTGTCGAAAAACCTGACGAGGAAAAATCAACAGAGACGCACCCTGAAAGAGTAGAACAAAATGCCGTTTATAAGAAGCGATATGACGACTTAAAAAGGCATTACGATGAGAAAGACTCTCAGTACAAGTCTGAGATTCTCAAACTTAAAAAAGAAATCGAGGCTATATCTTCTAAGCCTTCTTTTAAATCTCCAGAAGAGATTGAAGAATGGCGAAAAGAATATCCCGAAATGTATGAATCTGTCATGCAATTGACTACAGAAGCTACATTAAAATCAAAGCGAGAAATAGAAGACCAGTTATTAGAGGTTAAAAAACAACAAGCCCAGATTGCAAAAGACAAAGCGGAAGTTGAACTCTCTAAAAAACATCCAGACTTCAAAGACCTTGCTAACGATGATGATTTTAAACATTGGGTTCTTGGTCAACCTAAGTACATACAGAATGTAATTAATGATTCTTATGATGCGAGGGAAATATCATTTGTATTAGAAAAGTACAAATATGACAGAGGCATTTCTTCTAAGAAGGTAACTACCGCCGATATAAAAAAAGAAGCAGCAAAAGCAGTTTCTAAAACAAAAGTATCGGAAACACCGGGAGAGAAGAAGAAGTGGTCATGGGAACAAATCCAAAAGATGAAGCCTCATGAATACGCTAAGTTTGAAGATGAAATAGACAAGGCTCATAGAGAAGGTCGAATCGTATAAATAGTTAACTCATATCAATTTTAATACAATAATAGAGGAGAAAAAAGATGGCTTTTCAAAGCGTATCAGGTAATAATAATTTACCTAACGGGAATTTTAGTCCAATTATCTATTCCCAAAAAGTCCAGAAGTTCTTCCGAACAGCATCTGTCGTAGAAGCTATTACCAATACAGACTACGCAGGTGAAATTGAGAACTTCGGTGACACCGTAAACATCATCAAAGAACCTACTATTACTGTAAGTGCGTACTCAAGAGGTGCGGTTGTCGATACACAAGATATCGTTGATGACCAAATCCAATTAGTAGTCGACCAAGCAAACGCATTTTCATTTAAAGTTGATGACATTGAGGAAAGACATTCTCATGTTAACTTTGAAAGCATTGCAACTTCTTCTGGTGCTTATGCACTCAAGAATGAATACGACAAAAACGTAATTGCAGCGATGGTAGCAGGAGTAAGCTCATCATCACCTGACCACTTATTAGGTGCTGATACAGGCTCAGGACAAGACCAAGACGTAGGTTTTGGAAGTTCTGAAGTAGACCCTGTTGATACAATCTCAAAACATAACAGACTGCTTAATGCAGCCGATGTACCTGAAGAGAACAGATGGTTCTTAGCAGGTCCTGAGTTTGTAGAGCAACTAGGTCAAGCGAACTCTAAACTGATGAGTGATACAACTGGTAATGCTACACCATTAAGAAATGGTAAGGTACTTAGCGGTAAAATCATGAACATGGATGTATATATGACAAACAACTTTGCAGCAAGTTCAACTTCGAACTTCTTTAAA
>MDTB01187314.1_pt1 | contig 13795 bp, 6 predicted proteins | sample 811161 | NCBI WGS metagenome assembly MDTB01 (sample SAMN05326650, study PRJNA326480) | marine metagenome | isolation source: seawater | place: Mediterranean Sea | collected 2009
TCAAAGGTGTGTGATACATCGTACCGTGGTAGAGTATATCATGATCCTTCTTGCATATACACTATACATAATATTTAATTTACGCATAATTATGATATATATATTATTATATATTATATATAAAATGATATAAAATGTTCTCTTACTTATATATAATATACATATGATATGAGTAAGAGAATAATTATATTTTTTAATAATAACACACACTCTACAACTCCTCTGCATCTAATCGATGCAAAATATTCTCAACGAAACGATTTAATTTTCCATGCATCGTGCTTCTTTTAGCAAATTTTTTTCGCTCAGCTTCTGTCATAGACATACCTCGTAACATATAATCTAAAAATTCCGTTTGCCCAACCATTCCATCGCCATCTTTATCCAATGCTTTAATAAACATATCTACATCTGTCTTACGTATGTGCGTATCATTTTCCTCATCTTCATCATCATCTGATTCCGCATCTGCAGTTATATCTTCTAACATATGGCCAAATTGTTCTTTATTTATTTCACCCTTACCACTATTATCATAAAATTCAAATATTTGCTGAAGTTCAAGTACTCGACTTTCTAATTTATCCTTTGCATTGGAAATGACGATTGCAAATGCTTGATGCAATTTACCTTTTTCACGATATTCGTTCAAATCATTACTAGACTTCATGGCTACATCAGTTGCATATGAGCTGAATGCAAATTTAGATACTTCGCCTTCTGAATCTTCATCAATTTCGTAAACAAATGATTCAAGTTCGTCGTCGAAAATGTCATAACCATATGCTGCACCTCCATCAATTAAGATAGATTTTAATTCTGATTGTCCAATTGAACCACTTCTATCGACGTCATACTTTTTAAACATTGCCATCACCATTTGAACAATATGTTCTTTTGCTGTTAATTTCGCCCCAGCACTCTTTGCTCTTTTAATTTTCAATTTCTTTTGTTTCTTTAAATTTCTTTGAAGTGTTGGATCATCTGGTACAATTGGAAGAACTTGATTTTTACCAATTGCCAAACCTCTCTCAATTTCAGCACATACTTGACTTGGATATGGTCTAAAAATAATCGTATATGCACTAGGCATATATGCTACAAATATATTTGTAATTACGATGAAAAACAAACTATTGTATGTTGAAACTGATGTGAAAAGGGTTTCAAATATGTTAAACATTCGCGGTTCATCCCAGATCTCGTGGCAGAAAAACCACAGGAAAACTATCCATCCCAGCATACTTAACAAGTGGGATATCCAAACAAATATGGTAAAATCCTTTGTCATGATAAAAACTTTTAAATTTGAAGTTAAAACGACGCATAAATGAATTAAAGTACCAAAATGCCATATGCTTGTATTTTGACCATTTTGAAACTGTGGTAATATAAATATATAGTGTACCGCATAATAGATTAATGCAGAGTGGAATATGGATTGAAAAATCCACCATCCAAATAATTTCCATGTAAAAAATGCACCATTTGGTCCTTCTTGATACAAACTTGGATATTTCATTGCAGTTGCTGCTGTTACATCTTTATCAAATGCACCATATACAGTTATCGGTAGACTTGTATAAATAATATTAAATGCTTGATATATTAAATCATAGTAAAACATTTGTCCGCTGAAGAGGTTGTAAAACCCAAAGAAAAATTGAGGCAAAACTTGTAAAATATTTTTGTAAAACATATATGGACCAAGGTTTCCAATACGTCGTAAATTAAACCTACCATGAACTAGTAGCAAACGCTTTAAAAATTTGAATCTAGCAATAGCAAAGTCACTAGCATTCACTGCTTGTAAACCTTCATTTCCACTGATTCCGATACCAACATGAGCGGCTTGAATCATTGGAACATCATTTGCACCATCACCAATTGCTAATGTCACTATTTCCGGATGAATTTTTCTCATCATACTGACAACATCAGCTTTTTGCGATGGGGATACACGTGCACAAATAAGCGAAGTTGCATATTCTGCTAATTCCACAAATTCTTTCGTCAACTCGTAGTTAAATATACATGCAAGTACTTTCGTATCGACTATAAATGCAAACTCATCTTCTGGATTTTCCTTGCATTCTTTAATTGTTTCTAATATTTTTTCAGTTAAACGAGATTTATCAAATTTTCCTTTTAACAATTTACTTTCCATGCCAGATGTAAAATAGCGACAATTCATCTCCGTGGTTAAAAGTGACGAGGCGTGACCGATATTAACAGCAGTTTCCACTTTATCACCTGTCAGTACCCATACATGAATGCCCGCTGCGCGAATGGAACGTAATGAATCAGGCACTAAATCTTGCAATCGATCTTCTACACCAGTGACGCCAAGTAACTCTAAATTCTTTTCCACCTCGTCCATTAAAACTTCCATTTTTTCTTTTCTATTTATTAACGAATTGTTTGCATTTGCATATCGTTCTGCCCAATCTTCATATAGATCAGGATAAAGTTCAACTTTTGCTATCAATAACGTTCGTAATCCGTCTGCAGCAAATTTTTGTACATGCTCCATGCTTCTAGTAACCATAGTTTTCTCATTTGTAGTACTTGCCTCTTTTAAGCGTTGTGTGATGACATTATCAGCACCTTTGCAAAATAAAATATATTTTCCGTCACTATTTTTAATGATCACGCTACTTCTTTTACGTTTGGAACTAAATGCAAGAGTATGAAGCAATTCAAACGATTGTTTCTCGCCATAAATTGATAAATCTAACGTTTTCAGCGTTCTACGATAAAAGAAATATCCGAAATGCTTTGCAGCAGATACAAGTGCACCTTCATCAGGTGATGTTGCTGAATATATAACATTTGAAGGTTCATCTGGATCTGGATATTCTGGCATAACATCATGATTTAATGCTAATGACAATAAAAATTGTGATAATTTTTCATGGTTTGGATGTGCAGGCTCTTGCAATGCTTCCCATATTGTTGGATCAATGAAATTCACATTTGCAGTCGCTGGATGATCTTCATCTGGTGGGGGGGATTTAGGTATTGGTAAACCTTTTCGTAATAAGACATTCTTCCCAACTTCTGTGACTCCTAAACCATATGAAGTTCCATTCACACTCATTTTCATAAAATCCATTTGATTCCGAGTTAATGTACCTGTTTTATCAGAAAATATATGTCCAACTTGACCAAGCTCTTCATTTAAATCTAACGATTTCACAATTGCTGGGGTATCGGTTTCTTCATGGTACAATCCTAAATCATATGCTATGATTAATGATTGGATAAATTTCGCAATATCAATCGTTACATATAATGAAATTGGTACGAATTGTGCAAATAATAAGAAAAAAATGAAAAATTGCCATATAGATTCTTCCACTATATTAACAGCAGTGAACTTTCCACCCCATATGTATTCACTATTTTGTGCATTTTCATCTTGCATGTAAAGTGCTGTCATGATTGTACAGATACTACAGATAAGGACCATAAATGCAAATAAACAAAGTACGATGTAATTTAATGTTTTCATCATCGTACTAACTTTAAATGGTGGATCAGCGAAATTTTTCAAAATTTTCGTATCTTTCCCAGTTGCTATGACAACACCAACAGCCCAATTTGTATTACGTAATTGTATACCACGTAATAACATATTTTCACGTGATAATGCTGTAATATCCTCGTTTTCTAACATATATCCATTTTCATCCGTACGTGTAAATGTTGCATCGTATTTTTCTATATCACCATTTGGCTGTTCGCCTATTATATATATATATATATATATATATATTAGGGGGTGTGTATCAAACATGTTAGTTAATCATATTATGTATATGTGTGTGTTAGAAATATTCTACTTACAATCAATAAACGCATATAATTTTCCACATTCTGTTTTGATACTTGTGCTTTTTGCATCTAAGCTTATACTTGCATGTACTTTTCTTAACTTTAAATTGGTTTCCCCATCTAAATTAGCAGTCATGGAATACATAAGTCCATTTTCACCACTTGATGCAATCATTAACATATCTGCTGGAACCATTTCACGATTTTTTAAACGTACAATATCACCAACTTTTACATCGACCCATTTCACATCATTGAATAATTTTTTCGAACGATCAAATACTTTTGTTGTTCTGTTGTTTTCTTCATTGTCTGCTTTATGACGTTGATAATCTTCTAATGCATCTTTCAAAGCTGTGACGCCTAAAACAAATAACAATGGCATTGCATACGTTGGTACACCATTCGTTGTTGTTACTCTTGGTAATGTTTCTAATACACCACAAAATACAAAATAAACATTTGCAACTTTTTGAAATTGAAACCATAAATTTTTAAATAAAAAGTTTAACAACGTATATTTCGATGTTTTGATTTTATTGGAACAAAACAATGCAGCAGCATTTTGTTTTGGATCACATACATATACTTTTCTATATGGCGTTCCACCTTTTGTTTCCCTTTTAAATATTTCAGATGGCCTTGTATTTTCTAATTTTTGTGATGTACTAATTTCCCTATTTTTCGATGAACCTTTTCCTTTATCCATTTTGTCCATATATATATATAACTATTATAGTATATTTCTATTCTGATAGAAACACAATGATGTTGATAGAATATTTTTGTGTAAATGTGTGTGTGTGTGTGATATCTTGTTTGTTTATATATATATAAATCTATCACATTATAGATGAGTTTACTTCAGTATTATAATGCTAATCCAAAAATAGTTTCTCCAGAGTAAAACCGCCGATTGTAAACAATTTTCGGCCTCTAATCCGCACCTAAATGTGCCATCCATCTGCTTTTTTGCTTTGGCACCTTTGGCCTCGATCATCATACGAAATATTTTAATACTGTGCCTTTATAAATTAAAATTAAAACTACACAGGATAGCAAATGATACATGAAATGTGCAAATCTAAGAGGCAAGTAACGAATCTATGGCAACTCGCACACATTTTTACAATTTATTACCATACTCATAGCATTGGAAATCATCATCCTCCTCTTCAAACATACACATCATATTTATTGATATGAATTGACATATATAAACATCAATAAAACAATATAGAAACAGAAACCATTTGGAAATTACAAAAGAAAGAATAAACATATATTATTAGAAGAAGAACAATAACAAGATTATTGCATAATATTCATTCTTTATATTTGAAAAAAAAAATAAATAGTGATTGACATATATCATACAAACTGTATATATATATATATAATACAAATAATTAAAAAAAAAACATGTCATTTGAACGAAGAATTGAAGAGAAAAAACGTGTGATGACGAAAGAAGATCGTAGGATACGTCAATTAATTGTTGGTGATACGGAAGGTACTACACATGCACAAAGTTGCTTTGGTGCATTTCCAGAAGATATGCAAGTACCAAAAAGGAAGAAAAAAGTTAAGAAAAAAGCTCCTGTACCATCAGTTGCAAAACCAAAAAATTCCATGTTAAAAGCACATACTGGTAGTGGTGGATCATTTAGCTCTACGAAAAAAGGCATTGCACCTGTAAACACACCACCAAAAAAATGTAATGTATTTCGTAGACGTAAAGTTGCACCTAGTGAATTTCGTCGATTTTATGAAAGAGGTGATTTACCAATGAAAATATTACATTTACCACAAAATGGAATGAATCAAGTTACATGGAGTGTTGAAGTGGACAAGTTGGATTATCATCATTACTTGCCTATTTTTTTCGATGGTATTCGCGAAACGGAAGAGCCATATCGTACATTAGCATTACGTGGCGTCCATCAATTAATTGATCGTGGTGGTAGATTAGGAAAAGTATTACCAGTAGTACCGCAATTAATTATTCCAATTAAAACGGCATTAAATACTAGAGATCCTGCAATTATTTGTGAGACTCTTGAATGTTTAAAACGTTTAGTAAGATGTGGTGATTTAATTGGTGAGGCATTGGTGCCATATTACAGGCAATTATTACCAATTATGAATATTTTCATCTCTGCTACAAAAAATATGGGTGATCAAATTGATTATGCACAACGAAAAAATCGAGACATGGGTGTCCTTATAAATGATACATTACAAGTCTTGGAACAACATGGTGGTGTCGATGCATTTATCAATATTAAATACATGATACCAACGTATGAAAGTTGTGTATTGTAAAAAAAAATAATATATATATAATGGTGGTATGATAAGAACATGTGGAGGTGTGTGAGATGTAAAATCTCGGAAAACGTATAAAAATATTATATTCGTAAAAATTTTTAAAGAAGAGGATTTTATTATTGTATGTGTTCGTGTGTTAAGTTTTGAATATAAACACGAAGTTCGTGCATAATATAAATTACATTTGTTTAAAACTGCATTGTTTCATTGTTTTTCTCCTCCCTGTTAATTGTTCCTTCAAATGATGTATTTATAACAAAATATTTCCCCTGCTATTAATATTCGCCTCGTATACAAAAACAAAGCTCTGAGTATGTGATACGAACATGTTAAACCCCGGTTGAGGAGAGATTAAAAATTAAAAAAACGTCATTACATGCTCAATATGTATATAATATTCAGTTTTTCATCTAGAGTACGATCAACGTAAATGTAAAAGCATACAGCGCAAAGAGAGTGTAGATCGGTATATCGAGTATATCGTGGTACCGATGTATCGAAAGCGTTCGTTATTTTGAAAATGTGTACGAGATATAAATTACAACACAGGAAGTGTGTGTATGATTACAAAAAAACGTAAAGTTAATAAATACATGTATTAAAATAAATATATATATTATATAAAATATTTTCTCTTCTCATTTTCATTTATTTAAATTTTGGTCGTTTCGCATTCCATATCCAAACATTGGCACCAAATTTCTCACCTTCGACAATTGGGCATCCACCATGTTCACTATTTAGATCTACTGTACCATCATGTAATTGATTGTAAAATAAAATGGCAGAGCCACGCTTTGGTTTCACAGCTAATGCAGTATCGTCTAAACAACTTGGCATTTTATTTTTCGTTTCTTGAAACTTTGAATTGCTATTTAATAAATTAGGATCATTTTGATATTGATCACCATTTAAATGTGTTTTTGAATGTGGAAATATAGTTTTACCACCAACAAATCCATCATTTAGATACATAAATATTGTAATATACCTATTTGTACCATCTGGTTTTGATGAATCTATATTGTCATAACCAGATTTAAAATAATCCGTATGTAATTTAAACATATTATGCTTCCCATATCTAACAATTTGAATCGCATCGGTAAGATGAACATTACTTCTAAATGGTATACGTGCTAATGCAAATGCACGTCTTTGAATTGAAATGGAGATTTCAGATTTTGTATCCCATGCTGTTTTACTTGTTCTAAAGTCATTATCAACCTTTTCTTTACCAATACCAATATGAGATGGTGCTAAATATTTTTTTCCATGGTTTATTAAATATTCTATTTCATCCTCTGATAAGAAATTTTCAATTAAAAAAACTTTCGGCGATAAGGATAACGTTTTCATTGATACAAAACGTTCATTTTCCGATGATTTTTTATGACTATTATGACTGTTTTTACCATTTACTTCGTCTGCTGATACATATTTTGGATATATAATATGTCCTAATTTTGTCGGTGGCCACATCCAATGCCGTTTATTGAATACATAAAAAATATTTGTAAAATTTTTTTTAATATGATTCAAATCTTTTATTATAATACCTTCCTCATTATATAGTTTTATAGGTTGATGCTTTTTAGGTATAGATATATAGGTATTAGATATTAATTTAATTAATGATACTACGGTGTTTCCAGCTTCAACATATCTCATTAATTTACAATCATCGGCATTGCCATTTGGGCATATTTTCATAGACAATTGATATTTCAGCGGTTCAATTTTTATTTTACCAGGACGAAGACCAAATTGTCTCATAAAAACTTCATAATTTGGTATAAATACAATTAATATAAAATTGAATAATAAAATAAAACATATTCGTCGCCAAAATAGGTACCACAAGTATCGATTGCTTTTCGATATCGCTTCTCCGCTCATCTTTGTTGTTATAAATAAATTGATCGGGAAGCAAGATGTGGTGTATAAGATTTTGTCGTCTTTTGTGTGATGGGGATGTAGATTGACAATTTCCTTCCCTAGTTTCAGTTTTTATATTTTTCCTCATTTTTGATTTTTGTTTTTAGGAGGAGATGAATGCTGGAATGAAAAAATAATAATTCCTTAATAAAAAAAATATTGAAAAAATTTATTGATGACATTGAGCTTATAATAGGTGCATATTGGTAAATTTATAGTTGAAATGGATTTAGAATACGGAGGGAATGAATTTAGAGTTGTTCGATGACATGACGACCGTCGCTCAAACAAACCCAAATCACACCAACAAATTTAAAAAACTAATATAGATATACGTATGTCCACTATACCACCGGAATTGTGGTATATGTAGTCCTGGTAGCTAGGAATAAGTGGAAAGTCCTACGATATATTATACATGTATATCGCATACACGTATATATATGCATAATAATATATCTAATATGTCGTCATCATCTGGTTTTTATTCACAAATTGATGAATTAGCTGATAACGGTGATAATGAAAACGAAGAATTAGTGGATGATTTTCAGGAAGGTAATATGGTTGCAAAACTTCGCTCTGCAATTTGGTCTCCGCCCGGCAATTACTTAGATGAAAGCCCGCATGTTGGTGAATCACCACATGGTAGTTTATTAGGCAATCAAAATAAAGTATCGTTAACACAAACTGTGACAGATGAGGAGCGTAAAATTAAACAAGAACGAAGAAAGCTAAGACGACGACGTTCTAGTTCTTTTGTTATTGTACCTTCTCGTTTAACAACTGCAACATTTAATTTAACAAATACAATCATGGGATCTGGAACATTAGCAATGCCATATGCATGTTTAAATTCTGGTTTGGGGCTGTTTCCTCTCCTTGTCATTATGACAGCAATAGGGTCACATTATGCAATTATTTGCTTGTTCAAAGCTGTTACGCAATTAAATTTATCACGGCCACGTTATCCAACATTAGGACGAGCAACAATGGGAATTTGGGGCGAGTTTGTCAGTAGTTGGGTTGTTACCCTACAACAATTCGGCGCATGCATCGCATTTATCATTATCATTGCTGATGTTCTTTTTCCTGTCATCTCGCAAATTGAAGGATATCCAATACTTTGCCAACGTTGGTTTTTACAAATTGCTATTGTGGTTGGCATTATCTTTCCTCTATGTTTGATTCCATCAATGGATAAATTAAAATATGCATCATTATTATCATTGATTTTAATATGTACGACCGTGTTGGTTGTTATTGGGAATGGAATTTACGTAATGATTGAAGGCGATGTAATACGGGAAAAACTAATCAATACGACATTAATCGATGATGGTCAAAGTACCTTGGACTATTGTAGTTCTATTTTAAATCCTGCTTCGAAACCACAACATCATAATAATAGTAATAGCAATGGTTATGGTGATTTCATGGAATCATTTTCCACATCAACAATTGATGATTCGGTACAAATATTGCCACGTGGTTTATCATTTTTAAGTGCATTACCAATCTTAGCATTTGCATTCTTATGCCACATGAATACATTTCCTATTTACAGGGAACTAGAAAGAAGATCTGTAAGGCGTATGGGAATGGTAAGTCGCCGATCCATGTTTGTAGTAGCATCTGCTTATACTTTAACAGGTGTGTTTGGATATTTTACATTTTTATCTTACACTGAGGATGACTTATTAAAGAATTTTAAAGTAAAAGGGACATATATATCTTTTATTATGAATATTGTCCGTGTTGGTTTTGGAATTTCCATGATCCTCAGTTTCCCATTGATGATATGGGAAGCCCGTCATAATTTAGACGTTTTGCTCTTTACATCATCTAAATCATCAAATAAAAAGCGAAAAAAATATAGTTTCAAACGATTTATGTTATTAAATGTTATATTGCTAACAATACAAACGACGGTAGCGATTTTAGCACCTGGAATTGCACCAGTAATTGAATTGATTGGTTCGACTTGCAGCCCTTTAATGATGTATATTTTACCAGCATTATTTGTTTTAAAATCAAGTGGCAATGCTACTAATGCAAATACTGGGATGAAATCATGGTGTAAAAAAGAATTTGCTGGTGAATTAATACTTTTGTTTATAGGCCTTACGTTAATACCATTATGCTTATTTATATGGATCATGAAATATTTAGTTTGTAATGGTGGCATTGATGACGTTGGAACGGTGAAGGCAACATGCAGTCTTTTGTTTCCATCATTGGGTTCGTGAGGGGATATTTTATCGAAGAGAGTCAAATTTTAAAAAACGCTAAATCATAAAAAAAATCGTGCGCGTGTATAAAATACGAGTAGACAAGGACCACTTTTTTTAAAAAAAAATATTTTACTCCCTCTATATACTACCTATATGATACGTTTTTAAAAAATATTTTATTTTTGCGTATGTCGTACGTACATTATTTACACACATATACACACACACTACAGACACATGATATATCATACGTATTCATTTCTCAACGACTACATCTTCTACAATATTATCAACGACAATTCCAGTATTGATATCAACCATTCCTCCACTGCTTAATATCTTTTCCAATGATGTACTTCGTCCCACAAGGGGAGAAGTTACAGATGGAACACGTCGTCTTTTTAATCCAAAATATGCACTACTTGGTGATGAAATAAGAGGCGTATTATTACGAATAGTAGAATCTTGATCACTTTCAAATGAAAATAATGAATCGTTTGAAAATGTACGTTCTTTATTATTATTATTATTGCTATTAGTACTATTTACAGTAGATTGATCATCACTTGTATTTTTCAATGGTGACAACGTGTAACTAAATTTTTTCTCAAGAATCGATTTTCTTATATTAACTTCAGGTTTTTCTACAATTGTATCAGCATGTTTTAGTAGAGGACTTTCATCGATATTAGTAATACCTCCAACTATATCAGACAAAGTACTACTAGCATTACTATGATTACGTTTGTCTATTATATTTTTCTTATTTTCTTTCATCATCAATTGCATCCCATATTTTGCTAATGGAGGCCCTACCACTTGGTTTAATATAACTACGGATAATATCAACGTTTCAAAACTACCACCAAATGTTGCTTTGAACCTATCTTTAATTTCTAATGATAATCCTAACGCAATTCCAGCTTGACTTAAATATGTAAGCCAAAGAAATTTCGTATCAATAGTTTTATGCAGGGAGATGCTTCTCCCTGCTTTATGTTCAACAGCTTTTTTACGTTTATTGCAATATTTATACAACTGTGAGGCCAATTTACTACCAAAGTATATGCTAACGATTCTTGTCGTACATATTGTAAGTGCTAAAGGCAAAATCGTTATTACTTCAGATAATTGTAAAGATGCACCGGTTAAAGTAAAAAATGGTAATAAAATATACGGAGCAAATTTCTCTAAAATATTACCAAATTGCTCTCTCCATTCTGAACGATGTGCTGCTATTGAACTTGCTACCATACAAACCAGTAATGGTTCTATACTAAATTGTTTACCAAAATATTCTAAAGTAAATGTTTTAAATTTATCTAAGATAACAAATATAAAAACACCGAATGGAATAATTAACGAGCCTTTCATGTAACTGCGATATATGACAATCGATTGAAAATTAAAACGTTTAAATGGCAATGCTAAAATGGAATAAATAAAAAATCCACTAATACCACCAACTATTCCTATAGCTACAAATTGCAATAGCAATAATAAAATACTTTCAACATTTAACGTTTCATCAAATCCATTGACACCTGCAACAGGACATGCTGAACTGACAGCAGCAGAAATAATACCAAAACCAACTAAGACAACAATATCTGAAACAATAGTTACACCAACAATTAACTTCATTTTTTGAGTTGGTATCAACGTAACATCAAGTTCTTGCAACAATGCTACAATCGTTGCTGGTGAACGTGCTACCATAATAATCCCAAGCAAAAAGCTGACAGAAAAAAAACACCCTTCACTCATATCATGTGTCCATGATGAGGCGAGACTATTATGTGTAAACAAAAATATAATGACGATAAAAAGTAACGTGGATATGGTGACACCACCAATTTGAAATAAAATACCACGAAACAAGCCTTTCAACGCAGGAAAATAGATTTCCTCTCCCGCAGCGAACGCGATAAAACTTAGCGACAAATTATTTAATTGCGGACCAATCAAATATATTTTATATTCCGTTAATAAGTCGCAGACATATGGACCACATATAACACCAACAATTAAATATCCAGTAATTAATGGCAAATCAAAAATTGTGACCCATTGACCAAGTTGCCAACTTGCAGCTGCAGCAATAGCAAATGCAACAATGGCAGATGCATAATCGGACCATCCAGTTGTGATAATTTCTTCAAATACAAGGCATAAATTTAAAAAGTTATCATTACTTGTTGTATTTTGAATTTTTAATTTTGTTGTATAAATACCAACGTCTAATTGTTTTTCCAATAAAATATCAGTATCCAACGTCAAAACGTTCTGTTTATCAGGATCTTGATTAATCAAATCACATAATGGCAAAAATCCATTTTCATACGTTAAACCTTTTTTAATAAAAGTTAAACGGATTATATATTCTTTACATAATGTTGTAATATTTTTCAATATATTATTATTTTTATTATTCTTTGAACTTATTTCCAGGTGTAACTTCCCATTAACTCCAATTTCTAATGGAACTGGTAGAATAGTTAATAATTTGACATTGACTTTCCTAGGTTCTAAACTAGAACAATAATCAAACGAAACTCTTCCTTCTTCATGTACAATTTTTTTTTCACTATTATTACTACTATTTACAGGTGTTATTATTAGAACTACTATTATTATAAACAATACTCTAATAGTAGTAGAAAAAATGTGTTTCATATCTTTATACATATTACTTTCATTGTTAGCATGAATAAATATAATTATATGAGTATATTATATATACGAGATGTACTGGGGGGAATAACCACAACATTCTATTGTTCTATATCCGGTGAGGGATTATAAAGCAGAAAGCACGGAGATAACCCCAGTTTATCAATGTTTCCATATCCAATTATTTTTGCCTGAGCGATGTCCTCAATACGTGGTAAAATCGAGTATATAAGGGTGGTAGCTCGGCGTGTGAGAAGAGAGAGAAGGGGGGGTAAAGATATATACTTACTTTATATAGATTACCCCTACGTGTTCTTTCTTTAGATCTACTTCTTCTTGTTCTCTATTTCTTTTGATATATGTTACATTTCACCATTTGTAAAAAAAGTAAATGTACAGTCTCTTCTACTAATTAACATAAACTATTTATTAGTATTATATCTTCATAATAAAATGAATGAATGAATCTATCTATATTAATTGAATGGTGAGCGTTTTTAAAAATAATAATAAAATTGATGAGACGAATTCGATAGAAGAATTTGGAGGAGAGGATAATTTTATTTAGTGCTGTGTAGTGGGTTTACATGCTATTCTTATGCTATAATATCTCTCGACCAACATTTTAATTATTTCTTTTTTTGCTGCTTTTTTGCTTTTGATGCCCCAATAAGCTTACCAGCTTACCACAGTCTTACGCAAGGAGAAAAAAGCCAAATCGTCCATACTTTTAATAGTTGCTGTGTTCATGCTAAATAAATAACACTATACAGTATGGGAAA
>MDTB01062085.1_pt1 | contig 13794 bp, 13 predicted proteins | sample 811161 | NCBI WGS metagenome assembly MDTB01 (sample SAMN05326650, study PRJNA326480) | marine metagenome | isolation source: seawater | place: Mediterranean Sea | collected 2009
ATATAAATAATATTTTATATAATAATATAAATTTAATGTATAATATAAATAATGATTTATCATATTTTATTAAATATAATAGCATACCAAATATTTTATTTTATGGTGAAAATTTAACATCAAAAAAAACAATTTTATATAATTTTTTAAAAGAAATATATAAAGATAATGAAAATATAATAAAAAATTCTTTAATTATAAATTGTTCATATGGTAAAGGTAATATTAAATTTATCAGAGAAAATTTAAAATATTTTGCAAATTCATCTACTTTAAGTAATAATTTTAAATCAATAATACTATTAAATGCTGATAAATTAACTATTGATGCTCAATCGGCACTGAGAAGATGTATTGAATTATATAATCATAACACACGATTTTTTATAATAGTAGAAGATAAAAATAAAATTTTGAAACCGATATTATCAAGATTTTCTGAATTTTATTGTAATAAAAAAATAGATCCAATAAATAAATATAATAAAAATTTTAATTTTTGCTTAAAAAAAACACAATATTTTAATAAATATTTAAAAGATTTAAATAAACAAAATATAAATGATATAAATAATATAATTAACATAACAAGTAAATTATATAATTTAGGTATTTCTGCAAATATTTTAATTTCTTATATTCAAAATAAATTAGATAATAATTCAAATAAATATATTTTTTTGATAATAATAGATAATTATAAAAAATATATAAGATCTGAAGAATTACTTATTTTTTTTTGTATAAATTTTATTTTTTTTCGTAATAATCTCAACCTAAATAATATTGATTTTATTTAAATATGGATGATTTTAATATAATAAATTTAAGTGAATCAAAGAATGAATGGTCTATAAGAATAGTAAATATTTTATATCCAGAATTAATTGAAGGACTAAAAAATATTTTTGATGAAGCTTATAATTTAGCAATTACAAGTAATAATGAAGATAAATATTTAATGACATTTCAAAATTTATTGAATAATATACCAAAATGGAATGATGATATTGTTAAAGGCGAAACAGAAAGAATAATAACTTCATCTGGTTGTTCTTATCTAGAAGATTTATTAACATGTGTTCATATTATTCAATTAAAAAGTTTAACATGTGCAAGAGTTGGAATAAAGCAAAAAAAAATAGATATTGATATACCAAATTTATATCAATTTATACATAAAACTTATATAAATTTAGCAAGAAAAGTATATATTAATGTATATTTATTTGAAAAAGATATTACTTCATTGCAAATTCAAAAACATAATAGAGAATTAGAATTAATAACTAAAGAAGCAATATTAAATTCTATTCGCGAATCAATACCAATTGAATCTTTATTAAAAAATTATTTAGATGACACAAGTGAAACTGAAGTAGAAATAGAAGAAAAAAGAGAACAGATTATTGATAAAGAATTAATAGAAATTCAAAAAAATAAAGAATTAGAGAAAATAAAAGAAAATATGAAAAAAGAATTAGAAGAAGAAAAAAAAGTAAGTACTAATAAATTATCTGAAATAAATAAAGATATAAATAGTGATAATACAAATATTAATATTGTTACTACTAATAATCATGATGATGATGATGAGGATCATGATAATGAACATCATGATAATGATGATGATGGTAATGATATTCATGATAATGATAGTATAATAAATATTAAAAATAGCAGTTTAGATATTGATATAGATGCAGTAGATTTAAATAAATTAAATGATGATAAAGATTTATTTAAAAATGAAATAAAATTAGAGCCTGAAATTGAATTAGATATAGAAGAATTAAAGTAATTCGTTGTATATAAGAAAAATATATATAATAATTATTTATTATGAATATTTATTATATTGCAGGATTTACTTCTATTTTATTTATAATAATTAAAATATTAGAATCAAAATTTATTCTAAAAAAAGATGAATTAGAATTAAAAAAAAATATAAAAGATTCGATTATAATATTTATTATAATTATTTTAGCTAGTTATATTATTCATAATTACATTGATATTTCAGAATCAATTACTCATCAAAAAGTATTTTTAAATAATCCAGATTTTTAACTATAAATATTTATTATAATAAAATTGAATTAAATATTTTTTTTAAGTAAAAATATTTAATGACACAAAAAGCATGTTTAACTATTACTCTATGTGAATGTAGTGAAAATCATATTGGAATGGAAAAAAATGGAAATATAGCAAAGAGTGGCTATAATAAAACACACTTAGATAAATTAATGAATTATTATAAAAATAAAAAAATAGAAAGAATAAATTTGAGAGATTTATTAAATGATAACAATATTGAATTTATAAATAATGTATCTTATTTAGATAATGCAGAATTATTAATAATTAGAAATGCAATTGATAATCATGAAGATATATATAATGAATTGATTAATTTAAAATGGGATTATCATTATTATGATATTAAAAGAAAAAAAGTTTTAAATAAAAAAGCAAGAAGTAATTTATGTATTGATAATTTTAGTCAAGAAGCAGATTATGAAAATAAAAAAGGAACTATTATTTCTAATAATAATATTCCAATATTTAATAAAGAACGTATAAAAATATCTGAAATTCTTAATGAAGACCCTAATTTAGTTAAATGTGAGGGTAATAGATATGATAATATATTAAAACAAGGTATTGGTTGGCATGGAGATGCAGAAAGATTAAAAGTAGTTGGATTAAGATTCGGTGAAAGTATGTCATTATGCTTTAAATGGTTTAAAAACACAAATCCAGTTGGTAAAAAATTTGAAACAATATTAAATAGTGGTGATCTTTATATTATGACCGAAAAAACATGTGGAAATGATTGGAAAAAAAGAAGTATTTTAACACTTAGACATTCGGCTGGATGTAAAAAATATACATCACTTTAAAAATAAATTATTTATATAAAAGATGGTAATTCATCAATATTAAATATCGATGCATTTTTAGTTATTAATTTTTTTTTAATTAAATAATTATCAAATAAAGGATTGGTTAATACTTTTTGTGGTGTATGATTATGAACTGTTCGCGCAATCATTTTATATAATTTAAAATCAGGATATCTTTCACTTCCATCATTTTTATATAAAATATTTTTATTATTGTCATCAAAAACCCAATTTATTATAATTTTTTTTATTTTAGATTTTAATTTTAATATATCATCTATATCATCTATGAAATAATCAAATAAACTACATCCAAGACGAGCTAAATCAAAACTATAATTAACATCTATTCGTGGTTTATTTTCATTCATATAAGGCTCACAATTATATTGAGAATATGCGTCACCATCTTTTGAAAAACTATCATTAAAATATAATATATTATTAAATTTATATACAGCTCTTCCAAAATCAATAATTTTATATATTTTACCAAATGTTGGAACTTTATAATGTGAGTTATTATATTTATAATATAAATATTGTTTATCAGTTTTTATATAAACTATATTATTTGTATGTAAATCATTATGTGTAAATGAGAAACATTTTTGATATATAATTAATGTAAATATAATTTGTAAAATAATACTTTCCCATTCGCTATCTTTAATTTTATTATTGACAATATAATTATCTAATGTATCTTCGCAACATTCTAAAACTATACTTTGAACTGGAAATTGATTAATATTACAATAAATTTCACTTTCACTTCCACTTTCACTTTCACTTTCACTTTCACTTTCACTTTCACTACTATCATTATTAGTTTCTTCTGAATTGTTTTCATCATCTGTATTAGAATATCTGGAAGAGCAAGATGATGATGCTGATTTTGATGATTTTGATGATTTTGATGATTTTGATGATTTTGATGATTTTGATAATTTTGATGATTTTGATGATTTTAATAAAATAATTTCTTTATTGCATTCTTCAGATATATCTATTACTGATAAATCTAAATTATGGATAGACTGCTCCAATTTTTTATCTATAATAATTTCTTCAATAGGTAAATCAATAATATTATTAATATTTAGTTTTGTTTTTTTTCTTCTACTATTATTTATATTTTTTTTTTCAAAATTATAATTTAAAAAAGAAAAATTAATATTTAAATTATTTTTAAAATATTCAGAATCATTTAAATATTCAAGATCTTCACTAATATCAAATCTAAAATTATTTTTTAATCCAATAAATGAACCATAAAAATCAATACCATTTAAAAAATTATATTCATTTAATAATTTACTTGATAAAAATGAAAAAAAAGAATCACAATAACACGTATTAAAGATATTATTTATTTTTTCATTACATAATATATCATTATTATTTATAAAATTAGGTAGTAATAAAATATTATAACTGTTATCATATTTTCCATATACATATTTACATGGATCTAGTAATGGTGAATATTTTATAAATATTTTTTTTTGAAAAATATTATTTTCTTCATTTTTAATTTTTGCTAAAAATTTTGAATAATTTATTTTTTCTTCTAAATTAATTAAATTATTAAAATTATTTAAATTTATAGAATTATAGTTATTTTCATTTAAATTAAAGAAATTTTTATATAATGGTATATAATTTTGAATATTTTTAAAATCTAAAAATTCTTCCATTTTTTTAAATAATTCATTATTATCATTTTTTTTATAAAAAACTTTCATTATTATTAAAGTAATAATATTTTTTAGATATAAACGTTTTAAATTATTTAGTTAAAATAATAATATTTATTTTTTATATTATTATTAATGACTTTAGAATTAAAAAAATTTGATATGAAAACAATAAGTTTTAGACCAGATGAAAATAAAGGACCGGTTGTTGTATTAATTGGGCGGCGTGATACTGGTAAATCTTTTCTAGTCAGAGATTTATTATTTTATCATCAAGATATTCCTCTTGGAACTGTTATAAGCGGAACAGAAGCAGGTAACGGATTTTATAGTGAACATGTTCCAAAATTATTTATACATGATGAATATAATAGTGTAATTATTGAAAAAATTCTAAAACGACAAAGAACTGTATTAAGACAAATAAAAAAAGAAATGGAAACTTTTAAAAAGTCATCAATAGATCCACGTGCATTTGTAATATTAGATGATTGTTTATATGATGCATCATGGACAAAAGATAAAGTAATGAGATTGTTATTTATGAATGGAAGACATTGGAAAATGATGTTAATTATTACTATGCAATATCCACTTGGTATACCGCCAAATTTACGTACAAATATTGATTATGTATTTATATTAAGGGAACCATATATAGCAAATAGAAAAAGAATATATGAAAATTATGCAGGAATGTTTCCTACTTTTGAATCATTTTGTCAAGTTATGGATCAGTGTACTGAAAATTATGAGTGTTTAGTTATAAATAATAATGTTAAATCAAATCAATTACATGATCAAATTTATTGGTATAGAGCAGAAGAACATAAAAATTTTAAACTTGGTTCTAAAGAATTTTGGGAAATTAGTAAAACACTTGATTCAGATGATGAAGAAGAAATATATGATCCAAATTCTTCTACTAATAAGAAAAAGGGACCTAAAATTAATGTTAGAAAAAGTAAATGGTAAGCAAAAAATATTCTATTATCAAAAATTATAATAAATATTTTTTAATTAAATTTATATATACTTCAATAAAAAATAAATAGTTCCTTAATTTTATTTTTAATATATTAAATATTTTTTTAATAATATTTAGTTAATTTATAATGTATAGAACTATAGTGCCGTCGCCACCGCCACCGCGACCGAGGCCACAAACAACACTACCACCGCTTCGCCAGGCGCCGAGTCGGCCGCCGCCTCCGTTGCCTCCCCAAACAACACTCCCACCTCCGCCCTCTGAGCTGTCGCCCTCCGAGCCGTCGCCCTCCGCCGCACCGCCGCCCTCTGAGCCGTCGCCCTCCGCGCCCTCCGCCGCGCTGCCGCCGGAGCCGCAGGAGGAAACTGAGGAGGAGAAGCAGGAAAGAGAGAAGCGGGAGGAGGAGTTAGATAAATTTAAATCGGATTATCTAACATGCCCGATCACCTTTGACTTAATGGAGGACCCAGTATTAGCATCGGATGGCTACACATATGAGCGAAAGGCAATTGAGGAGGCGGCGGCGAGGGAGGAGGCGGTTGTGGCGGCGAAGAACAGGGCAATTGAAAGGAATGGAGGGTGGACCCGGGGCGAAGTATATGTACTCTCGCCAATAACTCGAGAACCTATTCTTCTACGGTGCGACAATCCATACGACAATGATGAAGACCTTGACAGCCTCTTTAAACCTTTATTAATTCCAAATAGGATTTGTAAACAACTTATAGACGCTTGGAGAGCTGATCAGTTGCAATCACTGTGTCCAGAAATTCAAAAAAATAGAAAAAACACAGAGGAAAAAATTCGCAATATTATGCAAAACAAAAACATAATGGAGGATGATGAAGATTTCTATCAATATATGCGAGACTTTAGAAACAAGACAGAGGAAAAAATTCGCAATATTATGAAAGAGAAAAACATATCGAGGGATGCAGCATACGCCGACGAAGATTTCTATCAATATATGCGAGACTTTAGAAACAATAAAACACGTAAACACAATAATAGTCTTTTAGACCTAAGTAAAATGAAATTTCTAAAATTTAGTAGAAAAAATAGAAAAAACGCAATAGCTCCTGCTGGTGGCTCTAAGAAAAGAAAATCAATAAAAAAAAGAAAGCAGAAGAAAAGAGGGAGAGGTAAAACAAAAAAGATATAAATAAAAGGTGATAAAATGTAAAATAATAAAAATGAAAAAATGTGTTTTAATTTTAATAAAAATTTTTAAAAAAATTTAATTTAATTACTAAATAAAAATGAGTTATTGAAATAATTATAATTGTTAAAAATGTTAAAATTATATTTAATATTGATGTTAAATTTAATTTATAAAAAAAATACATTATAACTGCATAAAATACCCATGCAATTCCACCCAATATACTTTGAATTATAAATGGAAATAATCCTTGCATATTATTATTTGAAACTGTATAAAATTGAAATAAATTTATTATAAAAAAACTTGCACTAAAGAATGCAAAAATTTCAATATAATTTATATTATAACTAATTAATTCTAAAAATGTTAATAGACCAGCTAAAATTAATCCACTTGTTAATAAATTATAAATAAAAATTTTAGATAAATTTTTATTTTTTAAATTTTCTTTAAAAATTAAAAATGATTGTTTTAAATTCATATATAATATTAATTTATATTTTTTCTAGTTTATTTGATTTACATATTAATTTCTTTATTTCAATTTCTTTATTTTTATTATTTTTATAATCATATTCACAATCATGATTTTTTGAAAAAATATGATTTTTACAAAAATATTTTTTACATTTACATGGAAAATCTGTTAATTTTATTTTTTTATTACAGCCTATATGACTACACTTTTTATTATTATCTTCTATAATACTCATTAATATATTATTAATTATTAATAATATATTAATCTATTATTTTTTTATATTTTTTATATATAAAAAAATTATTCAATGTTAATTGGATCTTTTTTTGGTGGTTCAGAAACAGATTCCATACCATCTGCCATTGCTGCTAATTGTTCCATTTCTTCATTTTTTTTATGAAAATCTTTAATTCTGGATAAACCATGATCATTATTTGCCTGTCTACCAACAATAACATTTTCATCATTAAATAATTCTTTTCTTAAATTACTAGTAGAAACATCATCATCTTGGCCATCTCCAAATAATAAGTTTTTACCGGGAACATCCATTTTATCCTTATTAATTAAATTTCCATCTTCATCAATTGATTGCATTAATTTATTTCCATGTTTTTCTGCTTTTTTTATATTTTCATCAATAGCAGTTTTCTTAGATTCTTTAACGCGCTTTTTAAAATTTTCTTTTGAAATTTCATCATTTTTCTTTTTTTCTGCCATTAACTGATTTAGTTCACTTTCTAAATACTCAACTTTTCCAGTTTTATATGCTTCTGGGTGAAATGGAAGCCATTTACCTACATGCCCAACATAAACATCATGATTTGGATCTTCTTCTCTTAACATTTTACATTTCATCTCAGCTTCTTCTTGTGTTTCAAACGATCCTCTTACTTTAACACCTCGTGTAGTTGTTTGAAAATCAAATTTTTGATTATATTCTTTAATATATTTATCTTCCGAATTATCTAAAAATGTTTTATAATCGTCTTCAATTGTAGTTTGAAAAATATTATCTTTCTCTTCAATTAAAAATTCATCCAGATCTTTTAATATTTTATTAGAATCAATATTATATTTATATGTTATAAAATTTATGAAATTATTAAATTTTTCTATTGATTTACGCATATCAAAGTTTTCTAAATATTTTTGAAATAAAAATAACTCTTTATTTTTAATATGTTCTTCAGGTGAAATAAAACTTAGGCAAACAAATTTTTGTCCTGCTATATTTTTATCTTCATCTAATAAATCAATGTATTTAGTATTTTTATCTTTTCTATCTTTTTTTTTTGTAGACATTAAATTATATATTATTTTATTTAAATTATTTTTAAGTTTTTTAAAATCATAATATTTTAGTATTTATATTTATTTTTTTTCTCTTATAATATTATAAAATTATGAATCCAGGTATGGGAGAATTAGTAAAACGTGCAATTAAATATTTAGTAGAAGGTATTATGGTTGCTATTGTTGCATTTGTTATTCCACAAAAGCCATTAAAATTTGATGAAATTGCTATTATTGCATTAATGGCAGCAGCAACATTCTCTATTTTAGATACATTTATTCCTTCGATGGGTGCATCTGCTAGAACTGGTGCTGGATTTGGTATTGGAGCCAATCTTGTTGGATTTCCTAGATTTTAGATATATTTAAATTTTTTATTATTAATAAATAATTTAAATTTTTTATTCAAATGATTTTTTTTTTAATGTTTTTGTATTATTTTCACTGGGTATATATCTTAAAAAATTATATTGATATTCTTTACTTGATTTCATATTCTTATTATCTTTTAATTTTTTATATGTTTTAGATTTATTTGCTCTTATTTCTTCTAATCCTTCATGTTTTCCATAACAATTAATAGAAAATCTTTTTAGTAAACCTTTTTGCTTTAATCTATTTTTTAATTGAACTTTAAATAATAACTCACAAATACATAATAATCTATTATCATTATAATATGGTTTATTTGAATAGATAAAAGCTAAATATAAACTTAAAATTGTGTCTATTGAAGCAATTTTTATTTTTTCATTATTAATATAAATAATATTATAACTATGGCAAGAAAATGTATTATAAATAAATGCAATAGAGTCTCTATTTACTTTTATTTCAAAATGTTCTGGAATATATTCATTTAATTTAGGATGTTTAATTATTTTAATATTTTTAATTCCTTCATATTCTAATTGCTCTTTTAAAATTACAGAACTTATTTTTGCATCTTCTGATAAAATATCAAAATCGGGTATTTTATTAATTATATTTCTTTCTTTTTTTGGCATATAATTTCCATATAATATTCCGGCATATCCACCAAAAAAAATTAAACCTTGATCTATAAAAGATTTTCTTGAAATATCATATATTTTTTCTTTATCTTCATTGCCATTATAAAATCTTTGAAATTCTAATTTATCACATGCTATACCTTTTATTGGATAATTTTTATTTAATAAAATTAATCTCTTTAAAACTTTTTCCCATCTAGTTATATCACCCATTGGTCTTGATAATTCTAAATACATTGCCATTCTTAAAAAATTTGGTGGACAATAGCATATTGAATTAATTTTAATTGCTTTTTTATATAAATTAGAAAATAATGTTTTATCTAAAAATGTAATATCTGCAATTGGTAAAAAATTAACATAAACTTTAAATGTTCCACTATGAACACCTGCTTTTGCTTCTACCTCATTATAACCTTCATTATAATAAATATTTGCTAATTTTTTTGCTAATTCTAATGCATTTGGTGAAAAAAAATCATAATCAGGTATTTCAATATTTCTATTATAAAATCTATGTTGTTCAGGTAATATATTATTTACTGCTGTTCCTCCATAACATAATATTTTATTAGTTCTTAAAAATTGTTCTAAAATAAGTATTATATTTTTAACTTCTTCAGACTGAGTTAATTTTTTACCGCTTAATATATTAGCATTATCAATTGCATTTCTTAAAATATCTAGTTCTTTTGCTTGAAAAAAATTATTATCCATTATATATAAATAAATATAAAAACTAGAATTTATATTTATTCATTTAATAATTGCTTAACCTTTAACTTCAACTTCAATTTCAACAATTGACAAGACTTTCACTATATTATTCATTACCAATACCTATAACTCCACCGCCTCTACTATATGGCTTGCAGCCTTTACTAGACTCAAGATTACTGGATCTAGGTACTGATACCATCATCATTTACATTAATGGTATCTGTCACAATTTCTGTTCTTAATGCGGCTGGTTTTAACCAAAAAGACACTCCATTATTTTTTTCACTAAATTCTTTTAAATAACTATTAAGATTGCCATCTAATTGTTGAAATTTCATTGCTATTAATTGGCAGCCATTTGCTAGTGGTTTTGTATAATTATAATTATATATTGAACTATTAAAATCGGGAGCAACAAATGTTATATCTACTTGTGAACTATTTTTTAAAATTTGATTATCTTCTGATTCTACCTGAGAATATTTAATAAATTTATATTGACCTCTCTGTTGTGATTCTGATAAATTAGAAGAATTATTAAAAAAATTTATATAATCAGATAACTGATCATTATCTCTACTATCTCCATTAAAATTAAAATCACTTATTCTTGTAAAGCGCGGATGTTGTACCATTATTATTATTTTTCCCTTTAAACTATCTAAAGTTATAGTATTTGCTAGTTGTCCGGGTATTAAAATATGGCCGATTCTTTCTCTTATAATTGTGGCCATTTTATTAAACATTTTTGTATTTTCACTTTTTATTCTAAAATGCAATAATAATGGATCATCTCTAATTTCACCTGTTCTACCTGCATAATTATAATCATTAGTATTAGGATTTTCAATAGTTTTTAATATATTTTCAAGAGTAATACTATTAAATGTTTCTTTAACTGTAAAGTCATTTTGTGTGGAACTAGCAACACATGGAATATCATCTATAGAATAAATTTCAAAATCTAAGCATCTTGCGCCCATTTTTATTGCATAAATCAAAGCACATTCACTTACCCAATTATTTTTATAAGTTTCTCCTGCATTACAGCAGTTAAATGCTGTTTTTATATAATAATTTCTTAATATACCTTTACTGCTGCCATGGTCTATATTGCTCTCTGTTAATGATTTTTGATTTATATTATCTTTACTGAACATATAATTTTTTTTATATTTTTTACAATTAGAGTTTTTTAAACCAATGGTATTAGTCATCCAAGTAAAAAATAATATTAACATACTAAAAATTACTATAATACTAATTATAGTATATAATAAATGTGATTTTGATTTATTACTAAATATATCTGATGTGTTATCTATAAGATTTGTTATAGTATTTTCACCTTCTATTGGAAAATTTACTCTACTCATTATATATTATTATTAATAAATATTATTATTAATAAATATTAATATTTATTAATAATAATATATAATGGCTGGTGGATTACTTAATTTAATAGCAATTGGAAATCAAAATGTTATTACAAATGGCAATCCTAGTAAAACATTTTTTAAAGTAAATTATAGTAAATATACAAATTTTGGTTTGCAAAAATATAGAATTGATCAAACAGGTCAAACAAATATAAATATAAATAGTGAAACAAAATATACATTTAAAATATCTAGATATGGAGATTTGTTAATTGATGCATATTTAGTTCTTACATTACCAAATATTTGGAGTCCTATTTTAAAACATAATATAAATAATACTCAAAATTATGAATATAGACCATATGAATTTAAATGGATTAAAAATATAGGAACTCAATTGATTAAAGATGTTACTATAACAATTGGAGGTCATATTATACAAAAATTTTCAGGAAGTTATATCCAAAATGTAATTGAGAGAGATTATGATTTAACAAAAAAAGAATTATTTAATAAAATGACAGGAAATATTAATGAATTACATAGTCCAGAATTATATTCAAATAGAAATAATAATTATCCAAATGCATATAAACAAAATGAAACTATGGATGTAGAGCCATCTATTTATAGTAAACAATTATTTATACCAATAAATAGTTGGTTTTCATTATTATCTAGTTCATCATTGCCAATGGTATGTTTACAATATACAGACTTAGAAATTATTTTTAATTTTCGACCACTAGTTGAATTATTTACAATAAAAGATATCATATATGATTTAAGTGAAAATCCTTTAAAAATAGATAATACAAATTATGACTCTTTTCCAAGAATAAAAGCAGATCAATCAGTAGATGAAAGATATGGATTTTATAGATTTATTCAAGAACCACCGGTTAAAGATATTTCAGATACTTATGAATATGAAGATAAGCGCAAAACAGTAAATATGGACGTTCATTTAATTACAACACAATGTTTTTTAGATAATGAAGAGAGAAATTATTTTGCATTAAATAATCAAAGTTATTTAATTAAAGAAGTTCATGAATATGATTTTTTTAAAGTTAATAAATCTAATAAAATAAAATTAGAAGAATCCAATGGTTTAGTTTCAAATTGGATGTGGTATTTTCAAAGAGATGATGTAAAATATAGAAATGAGTGGTCTAATTATTCTAATTGGCCATATGAAAATATTATACCAAATAAATTATTTAAAATTTATTATGATGATCAATATATTAATGAAATATATTATCCCCAAAAAAGATTATATAATGATAATAGTATTAATATATTTATAACTGGTTCTATTCCTTCTGATTCAGAACAAAATAATCAAAAATTAATAATGAAAAATTTTGCTATAATTTGTGATGGTAAATATAGAGAACAAGAAATGCCATCTGGAACTTTTGATAAACTTGAAAAATTTGTTAGAAATAATGGGGATTCTAAAGATGGATTATATCATTATTCTTTTTCTATAAATAATGATCCATATAAATATCAGCCATCGGGTGCATTTAATACAAATAAATTTAAAGTTATTGAATTTGAGTATAATAATTATTTTAATCCGCCATTTGATTTAAGTAATGTTTTTTTTCAAACATTATGTGATCCTGAAACAGGTGAGGTAATTGCAACAACAAAAGAACCAACAAGTATTTATAAATATAATTATAATTTACATATTTATGAAGAGAGATATAATATATTAGAATTTCAGGGTGGAACAGCAGATTTAGTATATAGTAGATAATAATAATTAATAATAATAATTAATAATAATAAATAATAATAATTAATAATAATAAATAATAATTAATAATAATTAATAATAATTTTTTATTAATTATTATTAATCTCTCAAAAAAATTAAATAGATTTATAAATTTTTTTGAAAATCTTATTTTTTTTACTTTTATTAGTCATAAAACTAACTGATTTTATTTTTTTACTTTTATTTTTAACTTTTATACATTTAAAATCTTTATTTCTTTCTTCATCTAATTTACATTTTTTATTACATCTTCTTGTTTTTGCAATTACCTCACCTGTTTCAGGATCACATAATGTTTGAAAAAAAACATTACTTAAATCAAATGGCGGATTAAAATAA
>MDTB01028828.1_pt1 | contig 13793 bp, 14 predicted proteins | sample 811161 | NCBI WGS metagenome assembly MDTB01 (sample SAMN05326650, study PRJNA326480) | marine metagenome | isolation source: seawater | place: Mediterranean Sea | collected 2009
AACACTTACAGTAATTGATAATACTATAAAAAGATTAAAATTAAAAAAAATTGATTTAGATATAAGTAAAATTAATCATAATGACGAAAAAGTTTTTTCTATGCTTTCAACAGGTGAAACGACAGGGTTGTTTCAGCTTGAAAGTGCCGGGATGAGAGAAGCTATTAAACAAATGAAACCAAATAAATTTGACGATATCATTGCATTGGTTGCTTTATATAGACCAGGTCCAATGAGCAATATTCCCATTTATAATGATTGTAAAAATGGAATTAAACAACCTGATTATATTCATCCAACGTTGAAAGAAGTATTAACACCAACTTATGGAATAATTATTTATCAAGAACAAGTAATGCAAATTGCTCAAACATTAGCGGGCTTTACAGCTGGTGAAGCAGATATTTTAAGAAGAGCTATGGGTAAAAAAAAGAAAGCAGAACTTGATAAACAAAAAGAGAGATTTATTAATGGTGCTTTAACAAATGGCATAGCAAAAGATGTGGCTAATTTTGTTTTTACAAAAATTGAACCTTTTGCACAATACGGTTTTAACAAAAGTCATGCAGCCGCATATGCTTTAATTGCTTATCAAACTGCTTTTTTAAAGACCTATTACAAAGAGGATTTCATAGCAGCCACAATGTCAACAGAACTTACAAATACTTCTAAGCTTAGAGAATTTGTTGAGGAATTAAAAAAACTCAAAATCGAAATAGTTAAGCCGTCGATCAATAACTGTTTTTCAGATTTTAAAGCCATAAATGGTAAGATAGTTTACGGCATTGGCGCTATTAAAAATGTAGGTTTTGAAGCAATCTCAAACATTATTAATGAAAGGGAAAAAAATGGAAAGTTTAAATCTTTGGTAGATTTTATTAATAGAGTAAGTACTAAGGATGTAAATAAACTTCAACTAGAGGGTTTAGTAAAAGCAGGTGCATTCGATGAATTTGATATGGATAGAGGTAAAATTTTAAATTCAATACCTAAAATAATACAGCAAATTAAGAATATTAATGATGACAAAGATAACCATCAGACTAATCTTTTTGATGATCAGGATAATAGTCAAGTTGAATTTGAATTTTTACCATCAACACCATGGCAGCAGAAAGAACTTTTGTCAGAGGAATTTAAGTCTATTGGATTTTATTTAACAAACCATCCTTTAAACGAATATGAAGAAATTTTTAATCATTTAAACATCACTTCTTATAATCAATTTTATGAACAACAAAGCAGTGAAGGATTGATCGCAGGCACAATAATGTCTATTCAAGAAAAGAAAAGCTCAAAAGGAACCCCATATGCCATTATAAAATTTAGTGATAAACAGGCAGAATTTGAACTGTTTTTATTTGCAGAAATTTTAGTATCAAATAGAGAAAAGTTAAAAGAGTCAGAATCTTTTGTTTTGACTCTACAAAAAGAAAAGATTTCAGGAGAAACGAATAAAAAAAGGGTTAACGTTAAAAAAATTACTAATTTGGATGATGTAATAAATAAACCTTACTCAAAGGTAACTATAGAGCTTAAAAATGATTATAACCTAGATGAAATAAAAGAATTATTATCTAATAAAGGAGAAACTGAGATCAATTTAATTTTTAAGGATAAAAATCATCAAGCTCTTTTTTCCTTGCAAGAAAACAGAAAATTTGACTTAAATCACCTTAGAGCTCTAAAAGCTAAGAAATACGTTGAAAAAATAACAGTATAGACAGTTGATTTTTTAAATTGATTGTATATATGTGAGGCTTATTTCGCACACAGTTTCAAGGGCATTGCCCTACCGGTCCATTTGTTTGGAATTACTGTGGTGGATTAACCGGAAAAAAAATATGAACGTACCAAAAGTAGATATTAAACAGTTATTAGAAGCAGGCGTTCATCTTGGCCACAAAACACTAAGATGGAATCCAAAAATGAAAAAATATATTTTTGGAGAAAAAAATTCAATACACATAATAGATTTAACTCAAACAGTTGATTTTCTTAAAAACGCTTTGGTTCAGTTACATAAAGTAATTGCGAGTGGTGGAAAATTATTAGTTGTTTCAACGAAGAAACAAGCTTCTGAGCAAATAAGTGAATTAGCTCAAGAGACGGATCAATATTACGTTAACTACAGATGGTTGGGTGGAATGCTTACTAATTGGAATACGATTCAGAATTCAATTAAAAGATTAAAAAAACTTAATGATCAACTCGCAAAAGAAAATCTAGGCTTTACAAAAAAAGAGATTCTTAAGTTTGGAAAAGAAAAAGAAAAACTTCAAAGATCTCTAGGAGGTATTGCCGAAATGAAAAAAACTCCTGATCTTATTTTCATTATAGACACTAACATCGAGTCTCTAGCTGTTGCGGAGGCAAAAAAATTAGGCATTCCAATTATTGCAGTTTTGGATACTAATTCAGATCCAACAGGTATTGATTTTCCAATTCCTGGCAACGACGACGCCAGAAGATCTATAAACTTATATTGTGAATTGATAAAAGATACAATTAAAGACGCTGAAAAATTTATTACAGGCTCTGATGAAAAAAGTGAAGAAAAAATCTCTAAGACAAAAGTGAAAGTAAAAATAAAAGACAAATAATTTTAAATTATTAATTCAATGTCAAATAAAGATTTGCTAGACAATATCAAAAAATTAAGAGAAATGACCGGGGTAGGTTTTAAAGATTGCAAAATTGCACTAGACGAAAATAATGGTGATATTGCAAAGTCTGTTGAATTTTTAAGAAAAAAAGGAATTGCAAAAGCTTCAAAAAAAATGAGCAGAACAGCTTCTGAGGGACTAGCATTAGTTAAAGAGTTTGAAGGCCAAATCTCATTGATAGAAATCAATAGTGAGACCGATTTTGTAGCAAAGAACCAAGATTTTATAAATTTTTGTAAAGAGCTTTCAGAATTTAATTATAAGACAAAAGGAGATTTAAAAAAATTAAATGAAACTAAAATGTCAAATGGAATACTGGTAAAAGACAACTTAGTAAGCTTAATTGCAAAAATTGGAGAAAAAATTACAATTAGAAGAGCAAGGTTTTTTGATAACTTGAAAGGTAGTAATTTCTCATACGTTCACTCTTCAATAGAAAATGGAATAGGAAAAATAATATCAATAGTTAAACTAGACGGGATCAATAAAGGAAAAAATGATAGCATTGGCTCTAAAATAGCAATGCATATTGCTGCGTCAAATCCTTTAGCCATAGATCAAGATAGTATTGACAAGAATATTGTTAATAAAGAATTAGAAATTATTAAAGCAGAAATAACTAATTCAGGTAAACCCGCTGAAATGGCTGATAAAATTTCAAAAGGAAAAATTTCAAAATTTTTAAACGATAATTCTCTACTAAATCAAATATGGATTATGGACCCCAAAAAAAAGGTTATAGACGTATTGAAAGAGAACTCTTCAGATAAACCGCTTCAAGTTTTAGATTTTGTTAGATATAAAGTTGGAGAAGGAGTTTAAAAGTGACTACAGAGTTTAATGAGAAAAATTATTCATCGAAGATGGATAAAAGTATTCAATCATTTAAAAAAGACATTTCAACATTAAGAACAGGTAGAGCTAATACAAGTATGTTAGATACAATCAAAATTGATGTATATGGACAATTAATGCCTATTGATCAGCTTGCAACTGTAAGTGCTCCTGAAGCAAGGTTAATCTCTATTCAAGTATGGGATAAAGCGAATACAAATTTGATAGAGAGTACTATACAAAAATCTGACCTTGGAATAAATCCTCAAATAGATGGACAAATAATTAGATTAAGAATTCCAGATTTAACAGAGGAAAGAAGGAAAGATTTAATTAAAATTTTAAAAGGCATGGGTGAGAAAGGAAAAATTTCTATTAGAAATATTAGGCGGGAAGCAAATGAAGAACTTAAAAAAAAACTTAAAGAAAAAACAATAACCGAAGATGGTAATAAAAATTTTGAAAAAATTATTCAAAAACTTACCGATACGAATATTGAAAATATTGAAAAAATCTTAATAGAAAAAGAAAAAGAGATTAGCCAGATATGAACAAACTCAACCATGTAGCTTTCATCATGGACGGGAATGGTAGATGGGGACAAAAAAGAAATAAAGGAAGAAATTTTGGTCACCTTAAGGGCGTAGAAACGGTTAAAAAAATAGTAAAGTATTCTATAAAACTAAATATTCCTGTTATTTCTTTCTATGTATTCTCCTCAGAAAATTGGAAACGTCCAAAAAAAGAAATAATGTTTTTATTTAAATTGATCCAAAGTTATTTTGAAAAGGAAATAAAAAATATCATAAAAGAAGGTATAAAAATCAATATTTTAGGCGAGAAAAAGAAATTGTCCAAAGATATAAAATTAACATTGAATAAAACCATTAAATTAACAAGTAAAAATAAAAAAATAACAGTAAATTTAGCTATAAATTATGGTTCAAAAAACGAAATATTAAATACTTTCAAAAAAATAAAAAAAAAAATAAATTTTAGAAACTTTGAAAATAATCTGTATACAAGAAATTTGCCTAATCCGGATATTTTAATAAGAACAGGTGGTCATAGACGATTAAGTAATTTTATGCTTTGGCAATTAGCATACTCAGAGTTATATTTTTTAAAAAAATTATGGCCAGACTTTAGTACAAAAGATTTAAAGCTTATTATAGATCAATTTAAAAAGACTAAAAGAAATTTTGGAAAAATATGATTAAAGCAAACTTAAAAAAAAGAATTTATACTTCATTTGGACTTTTATTTTTCGCTTTTTTAATAGCTGGATTTAGTACAATTTTAATTTTCGGATTAATAATATTAAGTGTTCTATCTATTTTAGAATTTTTAAATTTAACAAATAGAATTACAAAAAAAATATTTACTTTGTTCGCTCTAAACTCATTTTTCATATTATATATTTCAACTTTTTCTATACTTTTTTTTTATTTTTCAAATTTTTTACAATTAAAAATAATACTTTTCTCTCTTTTGTTAACATGTGTAGCATCAGATATTGGAGGTTTCATATTTGGCAAACTATTTAAAGGACCTAAACTAACAAAAATTAGCCCAAACAAAACTTTCTCTGGCGCTGCTGGTTCACTAATATTTTCAGTAATTATCTTTTCTAGTTCGATATTTTATTTTACTGGTAATTTTAATCTAAATATTTTCTCAATAGCAATAATAACATCATTAACTTGTCAGTTAGGGGATTTATTATTTTCATTTGTAAAAAGGAAAGCAAAAGTAAAAGATACTGGTAATTTCTTACCTGGTCATGGAGGAGTATTGGACAGATTAGATGGTATATTAGTTGGTTTACCTGCAGGATTTTTATCATTAACATTTATTTATTAAATGAAAAAAACAATTTCTATTTTAGGATCGACCGGCTCTATAGGATTATCCACATTAAGCATAATTGATAAAAAAAAAAATTCTTTTAAAATTAATTATTTATCAGCTGATAAGAATTATAAGCTAATCTGTAAGCAAATTTTAAAATATAAACCAAGAGTTTTTTTTGTCAAAAATAGAGAAGTTTATCAAAAAATAAAAAAAAATTTAAAAATACAAAAATTAAAGTTTTTAATAATTTTGAATTAAAAAATTTTTATAAAACAGATATTACAATCTCTGCGATACCAGGTATAGAAGGTTTGAGGCCAACCCTTCTTGCAGTAAAATCATGTAAAAAAATATTAATAGCAAATAAATAGTCTGTTATTTGTGGTTGGCATTTACTTAAATCTAACTCACTAAAATACAATACAGATATCGTACCAGTGGACTCTGAACACTACTCAATTTTTAAGCTTTTAAATAATGAGGATCAAAATTTGATAAAAAAAATTTATATAACTGCTTCAGGTGGTCCTTTTTTAAAATTTAAAAAAAAAGAATTTAAAAAAATTAAACCTAGAGATGCTCTTAAGCATCCAAAATGGAAAATGGGGAAAAAAATATCAGTAGACTCATCTACTTTAATGAATAAAATTTTTGAAATTGCTGAGGCGGAAAAGTTATTTAATATTGCAAATAAAAAATTAGAAATAATAATACACCCTGAATCATTAGTTCATGCAATTATTGAATTAAAAAATGGATTAAAGAAATTTATATATCACGACACATCCATGATTATTCCATTGGCCAATGCTATTTTTGAAAAAAATTTTGAAATAGATAATTTTTATAAATCAAATATCAAAAATAATTTAAAAACTCTAAGTTTTGAGAATGTAAGTAATAAAATATTTCCTTTGATTAATATCAAAACAAAAATAAATGAGCACCCATCATCAGCTATCATTTATAATGCAGCTAATGAAATATTAGTTGATCAATTTTTGCAAAAAAAGATACCATTTCTGGGCATTTCTAAAACCATAATGAAGATTCATAAAGATAGAAATTATAAAAAATATGCTATAAAGAAACCTAAAAATATCAGCGAAATTATAAGAATAGACAAATGGGCAAGAGAAAATATTACGAATAAAATTAAATCTTAATGTTTAAAAAAATCTTCATATTATTTACCTTTTTTATTACTTTTTCAAATTTGAATGCTGAAGTAGTACAAAAAATAATAATTGAAGGGAATAACAGAATTTCAGAAGAGACAATCAAAGTTTATGGTGAAATAGAAATAAATAAAAATTATTCAGAAATTGATTTAAATAAAATAATTAATAATCTTTATTATACAGACTTTTTTGAAAATGTTAAATTAAACTTAAGAAATAATATTTTAAATATAACAGTAAAAGAATATCCGGTAATAAACCAACTAATTGTTTCTGGTGAAAAAAGAAAAAGTTATGAGGAAGAAATAAAGAAATTAATTAAATTAAAAGAAAAAAAATCTTTTATAAAAGCATATCTTATCAAAGATGTTGAAACGATTAAAAAAATATATTCATCGCTTGGTTATAATTCTGCTGAAGTCGAAACTAAAATAAATACGATAGACGATAAAACTGTTGACTTACTTTTTGAAATTAATCGAGGAGAAAAAACAAAAATTTCTTCGATAAAATTTATTGGCAATAAATTTGTTAGATCGAAGAGACTTAGAGACGTAATAGCAAGTGATGAGTCAAAATTTTGGAAAATATTATCTAGAAATACTAACTTTAGTGAAAATTTAATAAATTTAGACAGAAGACTATTAACAAATTATTATAAATCTTTGGGGTATTACAATATTAAAGTTAACTCTAATATAGCAAAAATTAATCAGTCAGGTAATGCAGAATTAACCTACTCAATTGAAGAGGGAAAAAGATTTACAATAAATAAAATTTCTACAAATGTAGATCAAGTTTTCGACAAGAATATTTTTTTTAAATTAAACAAAATCTATAAATCTTACATTGGTGATTACTATTCACCTTTTAAAGTAAAAAAACTTTTAGATGAAATTGATATCTTAATTGATGATAATGATCTGCAGTTTGTAGAACATAATGTTCAAGAAATTATTGAAAAAGATTATATTAATATAGTTTTCAATATTTACGAAGGTGAAAAAAATTTAATTCAAAGAATAAATATTATAGGTAACAATACAACAAATGAAGAAGTCATAAGAGGAGAATTAATATTAGATGAAGGTGATCCTTTAACAAATATTAATTTAGAAAAGTCTATTGCAGAAATTAAAGCGAGAGGGATTTTCAAGGATGTGACTTATGAAGTTTCTGACGGTGATCAAAATAATTTGAAGATTATAGATATTAATGTAGAAGAGCAATCTACAGGTGAAATTAGTGCTGGTGCAGGTATAGGTACATCTGGCGGTACATTAGCTTTTGGAATTAAAGAAAATAATTGGTTAGGTGAAGGTAAATCTCTAGCATTGGACGTAGAGGTGGATGAAGAGTCTTTATCAGGCTATCTTAATTACACGGATCCCAATTACGACTTTTTAGGTAACTCAATTAATTATTCTGTTGCCAGTCAAAAAAATGATAAGCCTAATCAGGGTTATGAAAATTCGGTCATTTCAGCAGCTGTTGGTACTGGATTCGAACAGTACAAAAATTTAAGAGTTAATCTTGGTTTAAATGCAAGTTATGACGACTTAAAGACTGAGAGTAGTGCATCTGCATCATTAAAAAAACAGGCGGGAACTTTTGAGGAGCTCTCTCTAAATTATGGATTAAATTATGATTTGAGAGATAGAGTTTTTATGCCAACTAGTGGATCAATTACTTCATTTAGACAAGCCTTACCAGTTTATGCTGATAGAAAGTTTATAGCTAATACAATATCAAGTAGTTTATACAAAACATTGAATGAAGACTTTGTTGGTTCAGCAAAGTTTTATTTATCAGCTATTAATGGAATAGCCGATGATGACGTTAGATTGAGTAAAAGAAGATTTATTTCAGAAAAAAGATTAAGAGGTTTTGAAAGAGGAAAAGTAGGACCAGTTGATGGAGCAGATCATATTGGAGGAAATTATGCTGCAGCGGTAAATTTAGAGACAAGTTTACCAAATTTAATACCTGAGGATTACAATGCTGATGCAGTTATATTTGTTGATGTTGCAAATGTTTGGGGAGTTGATTATTCCAACACAATTGATGACAGTAATGAGTTAAGATCATCAACAGGTTTAAACATCAATTGGCTTTCTCCTGTAGGCCCGATATCATTTATATTTTCTCAAAATCTTACAAAAGCCGATACAGATAGAACTCAAAGTTTTAGTTTTAATTTAGGAACTACATTTTAAACTTTTATGAAAAAAATTATTATTTTATTACTGTTTTTTGTCTTAAATACCTCCTTTGTTTTAGCTGAAAACGCACATTTTTTGGATTTTAAATTAATTTTAAATCAAAGTGATGCTGGAAAAAAGGCACAAAACTTTTTAAAAAAAAAACTAGATAGTGGTTTTAAATCCATCAAGGAAAAAGAAAAAAAAATTCTTGACGAGGAAAAAAAAATTATTCAACAAAAAAAAATTATATCTAACGAAGAATATAAGAACAAAGTATCTGAATTAAGAAAAAAAGTTTCAGCTCTTCAAAAACAAAGAAATGACCTTTTGCAATCAGTAGCCAAACAAAGAGCTGAAGCTAAAAAAATTCTTTTGGAAAATCTTAATCCTATTGTAAAAAACTATATGAAAGAAAAAAAAATTAGAATGGTTATAGATAAAAAAAGCATATTACTAGCTGATGAAAATTTAGATATTACAAAAGATATAATTGATCAATTAAACAAGAAATTGAAATCTATTAAACTGGATTAATTTCTAATGAAATCAAATTTTTTTTTTTTAAAAAAAAAACTCAAAATAAAAGATATTTACCCAAAACTTAAAATTAAAAACACTTCTTTTATAAATGATGTTAAAACCTTACAAAACGCAAGTATTAATGATTTAACTTTTTTTGATAATGTAAAATACAAATTAATTGCAGAAAAAACAAAAGCTTCGTTTTGCATAACTACAAAAAAACTTCATCAATTTTTACCCAACCATGTTGAAAAAATTTTAGTAAATAATGTATTGTTAGAATTGGCGTCAGTTTTGAAGAATATATATCCAAATGCAGATATTGATTATCCAGATTTATCTTTAAAAATTGCTAAAACTTATAAATATAAATCTGTTAAATTTGGAAATAATGTTTTAATTGGTAAAAATGTTAAAATAGGTACAAATTCTTTAATAGGTTCAAATACTATTATAGAGAGTAATGTAGTAATTGGCAAAGATTGTGTAATAGGTTCAAGTTCTATTATCAAAAATTCAATTATTGGAGACAGAGTAGTGATACAAGATAGCTGTAAAATAGGTCAAAAAGGTTTTGGTTTTATTCCAATTAAAAATAAGAATATAAAGTTTCCACACATAGGTAGGGTTATATTACAAAACGATGTAGAAATTGCCTCTGGCTGCACAATAGACAGAGGATCAGTTAACGATACAAAAATTGGTAGAAACACTTATTTAGATAATCAAGTTCACATAGCTCATAATGTTGAAATTGGTACCAATTGTATGATTGCCGGACAAGTAGGATTTGCAGGAAGCTCAACAATTGGTGATAATGTTTCGATTGGAGGTCAAGCAGGTATATCTGGGCATTTAAAAATTGGTAATAATGTCAAAATTGGTGGTGGTAGCGGTGTAGTAAAAGATATTGAAGATAATCAAATTGTAATGGGATATCCTGCAGTTCCAATAAAAGATTTTTTGAAAAAAAATAAAAAAAACAATGAGTAAAACTGAATTAGATAAAAAAGCAATCGAAGCTTTGTTACCCCATAGAGAACCAATGTTGTTAATAGACAAATTAATAAATATTGAGCCTCTTAAATCTGCTACAGCAATTATGTATGTTAAAAAAAATGGGTTTTATGTACAAGGTCATTTTCCAGGGCAGCCAGTTATGCCAGGTGTTTTAATTGTTGAAGCCTTTGGTCAAGCAGCAGCTGCATTAACAGCTCATGGAATTGATCCTAAACAGTATGCAAACAAATTAGTTTATTTAATGGGTGTTGATAAAGCTAAATTTAGAAATCCAGTTATACCTGATTGTGAACTCCATCTCGAAATAGAGGCAATAAGATCTCACGGTAAAGTTTGGAAATACAAAGGAATTGCAAAAGTTGATGGAAAAAGAATGGCTAATGCAGAATGGTCAGCAACTATAGTGGATAGGAAATAATGATACATAATTCAAGTGTGATAGATAAGAAAGCCAAAATATCTAAAGCAGCAAAAGTTGGACCATTCTGTTACATTGGTCCAAATGTTGAGCTTTCTGAAGATGTAGAATTAATTTCAAATGTTCATATAGAGGGAAACACTAAAATAGGTAAAGGAACTAAAATTTTTCCCTTTGCCAGTATAGGCACACAACCTCAAGATCTTAAATTCAAAAATGAAATTAATTATTTAACGATTGGTGAAAAAAATATTATTAGAGAATATGTAACAATAAATCCAGGCACAGAAGGCGGTGGATCAAAAACCATAATAGGTAATAACTGCTTATTTATGATCTCTTCACACATAGCGCATGATTGCATAATTGGGAACAATGTAATAATTGCAAATAATGTACCTTTAGGTGGACATGTGACTATTGAAGACAACGTGGTTATTGGTGGAAATTCAGCAGTTCAACAATTTACTAGAATAGGCAGGCTTGCAATGATAGGCGGCATGACAGGAGTTTTAAAAGACGTTATTCCTTTTGGTTTATCGATTGGTAACAGAAACTACCTCCAGGGAATAAATTTAATTGGTCTTAGAAGAAAAAAATATGATAATAAAAAAATAATAGGACTAGATAAAGCCTATAAAGAAATTTTTTCTTCAAAAAATTTACATGAAAATTTAAGTAGAATTAATGGAGAACATAAAGACAACGAGTTGGTTGCTGAGGTAATCAAATTTATAGAAAAAGATAAAAAAAGGCCTATTTGTTCTCCCCAAAAATAAAATTATGATTGGTTTAATTTTTGGAGAAACTGATTTTCCTAGATATATTTATAGAAAAATAAAAAATAAAAAAAAATATACAATCATTGATTTAACTAATAAAAATTTTTTTAAAAAGGTTAAAAATTCACATAAAGTTTCAGTCGGTCAATTTGGAAAGATAATATCAATTTTAAAAAAAAATAATTGTAAAAAAGTATTATTTGCTGGAAAGATAAAAAAACCTAACTTTTCAAAACTTAAATTAGATTTTAAAGGTATTTTTTACATATCTAGAATTATAAAAAAATCAAATATTGGAGATGCGGCAATTTTAAAAGAAATAATAAATATTTTCAAAAAAGAAGGGATAAAAACGATAAGTTCAACTTATTTCACGCCAGAACTTAATTTATCTAAAGGTAATTATTCAAGATTTAAGCCTGATAATATTGACAAAAGAGATATAAAAAATGCAATTAAGTTTTTGAATAAATCAAAGCCTTATAGTTATATTCAAGCTGCTGTTGGAAGAAACAATTCAGTTATTCTAGAGAAGCGAAAGGGCACACAAGATATGCTCAAAAATATAAAAAAACAGAAAAATAAAAATAACGGTGTATTAGTTAAATTTCCCAAAAAAAAACAAGATAAAAGAATAGATTTACCAACTGTTGGTTTACACACTTTAAAACAATGTAAATCAGTTGGCTTGAAAGGAATAATCTTAAAACACAAGAACAATATTTTTTTAGATAAGAACAAAGCAATTAATTTTGCAAACAAAAATAAAATGTTTATTTTAGTAAAATGAAAAAAATTATTTTTTTTTTAATTATTATTTTAATTCAAACTTTAAATCTTAAAGCTGAAGATTTTAAATTAAATGAAATAATTTCAGGGCTTAATAGCCCATGGAGTTTAACTTTTAAAAATCAAAATGAAATTTTAGTAACTGAAAAATCTGGTCAAATTTTGTTTGTTAATTTAAAAGATAAAATAATAAAAAATATAAAACATAATTTGGATATATTAGAAGATGGGCAAGGAGGATTACTTGAAATACTTTATCACAACGAAATAATTTTTATTTCCTATTCTGAAAATAGAGGAAATGGTAAATCAAGTACTTCAGTAGCTTCGGCTAATTTTGATTATAAGAATTTAAATTTTAAAAATATTTTTAGAGCTGAACCACCTATAAACTCTGGTTATCATTTTGGATCTAGGCTTGTTATAAAAGATAATTTTCTATTCATTACTGCGGGCGAAAGAGGTGAAGGCATGATTGCGCAGGACCCATCAAAACATCCTGGCAGTATTATCAAAATACATTTAGACGGCAAAATTCCAAAAGATAATCCAAAATTTAAAGGCAAGGACAATTGGTTACCAGAAATTTTTCAAATTGGCGTAAGAAATCCTCAAGGAATGGATGTATCACCTTATGATAACAAAATTTATTTAACAAATCATGGGGCTAGAGGTGGTGATTGGTTTGGTGAAGCTAAGTATGGTGAAAACTATGGTTGGAAAATTTTAGGATGGGGTGGAACAAATTATACAGGAACAAAAATCGGACCTAAATGGAAACCAGGATTTACAAAAGCGATTAAATATTGGGTACCATCGATAGCAGCAAGTTCAATGGTAATTTACAAAGGCAATGAATTTAAAAAGTGGAGTGGTGATGCCTTGATAACCTCACTTAAAGATCAATCACTTAGGAAAATTAAATTTAAAGATGGTAAATTTATTGAAGAAAAAATTTTATTTAAAAATAAAATCGGAAGGATTAGGGATATCGAAATTCAAGAAAGTACCGGTAAAATTTTTCTTTTAACAGATACTGGTTCTATTTGGAGACTTAATAAGTGAAAAAAATATTTATTTTAACAGGTGAAGCATCAGGTGATAAACTAGCATCAAAAGTTATAAGTGAATTAAAAAAACTAAATTCAAATATAGAATACTTATCAGTCGGAGGTGAAAATTTAGAAAAGTTGGGTATAAAATCTATTTATAATCTTAAAGAAATAACATACTTAGGATTTACCAATGTATTGTTTAATATTTTTAAGATTAAGAAAAAAATAAATGAAACAGTTAAGGCTATAGAAAATTTTAAACCTGATATATTATTCACCATCGATAGCCCTGATTTTACTTTAAGAGTAGCTGAAAGAATTAAAATAAAAAACCCTGAAATTAAAACTATTCATTATGTGGCTCCTCAAGTTTGGGTTTGGAGAGAAGGTAGAGTTAAAAAAATTAAAAAATTTATTGACCATATTCTTTTGTTATTTAATTTTGAAAAAAGCTATTTTGAAAAAGAG
>MDTB01238738.1_pt1 | contig 13793 bp, 6 predicted proteins | sample 811161 | NCBI WGS metagenome assembly MDTB01 (sample SAMN05326650, study PRJNA326480) | marine metagenome | isolation source: seawater | place: Mediterranean Sea | collected 2009
ATAATTATAGGAGAAAGCAATGGCTTTAAATCTATCGAGAAATACCAAAGTATTTGTTAGTTCAGTAAATGGAGTAACAGCCTCAGCAGCCTCAAGTGAAGGTGGAATAGCTGGAACTAAAGATCATGGCGGAAGTGCTTCCGGTACTTATGCAATAGGTAATATACTTACTATGCAAAAGTCTGGAGAAGCGGCAACCGTCTGTAAACTAGTAGTTTTAGCAGTTTCAAGTAACTTACCAAGTAAACTTGGAATTCCAAATAACTTTAGAGGTAAAAACTTTGCGGCAAATGATTCCCTGGTCCAAACAGCTACCACAGGTAGTGGAACAGGATTCACATGTAAAGTAGCTGCAGTTTCTGACCAACTTAACACCGCAGAAGGTGGAAGAGTAGGAACAGGACTGTTTAAAGGTAACGAAGACGACCCAAATACTTTTAAAATTGGTGTACTAGATGGTTATAGTTTTTCTCAAGCTAGTGAAAGTTCAGACGTAACTGTTAGTGAAGCAGGTACAAGCCCTAACAGAAGTATGAAAAGATTCAACGACTCATTGGCACCGGCAGAATGGTCATTCTCAACATATGTGAGACCATTTAAGCACGGTACTAATAGTTTCAGAACATCTGGAACACATGATATAGTTGAAAATATACTTTGGGCAGGTATTGCCGGAGCAAGCATTACAGGAGACAATCCAGCAGGAGATGCAAGTGACCCAGCGGTTATTTGTGATTCAACTGATGCAGATGTCTCGTTTGAAAGGTCTGACCATCACGAGCTATTAAAACTAAACATTTTCTTTGCACTAGAAAATACAACTTACAGACTAAATGATTGTCAAGTTAACCAAGTAGAAATCGACTTTGCAATTGATGGAATTGCAACATTAAACTGGTCAGGTAATGCAACAAGTATTGACCAGGTTACAACAGTAATTGAAGACCCATCAAAAGTACTTACTTGTGATTCTGGTTCTGATGTAGATGGCACAAATACACCTACAAACAGCGAAGATGCAACAGGTACTTATGCAGAGAAGCACAACTATATTGATGTTGGAGCTCCAGACGATGCTGACTATTTAAGAAATAAACTTTCTTCACTAACTTTAGCAGTTGACGCTGCACAAGGTGGTGGTAAAGCAGCAGGTGGATTGGATGCAAGAACAGGCGCAGGTGCTTATAATATTAATATAACTGGTGGAAGTATTACTATTACTAATAATATTACTTATTTAACACCGGAAACACTCGGTCTTGTTGATAAACCAATCGGATCATTTAGTGGTTCTAGACAAATGACAGGTTCTTTAACTTGTTATCTAGATACAAAATCAAACGGTTCTAACCAACTGTTATCAGACTTAGCGGCTGCGACATCATTGGTTAAACCAGAGTTCAATATGAGCCTATTTATGGGTAATGCGGACGGTACAACAGTACCAAACGTAGAGTTTGATATACCAAGAGCTATGTTATCAATTCCAACAATTGAAACAGCTGATGTTATATCAACAACAATTGAATTCGCGGCTTTAGGTACCGGGCTAGATGCTAGTGGTACTTCAGGTAACGAAATGGGTATTAAGTACAAAGGTTCAACAACCTTTAGTCAGTCAGGTTATGCTGCTACTAACTCAGTAGCATGTAATGCAGATGGCACACAAGACACTGCTTAATAATCATGTCAGGATTTAACTTTCTAAAAGAAAGCCAAGTCCATGTAGTTCATGGGAGTAATCGATACAATGTAAAGGTTACTCCTGAACTATCGTTCACTCAAACATTTGCGGAAGATGCATACGAAGTTAAGACTTTGCACGATCAAACAAAGATGTTTAAGGGAACAAGTATAACTAAAGCTAACCCTGCCAACTTTAGCTTTGAGACTCATCTGACATCAGAAAAAGATGAGTCAATCGTGTTAGATCTTTTAACAGATTATGATACATCATCAGGAGAACAATTATTGAAATCTTTTGATATGTATGTAGTCACAAATGAAAGCACTTTTAAATTAGAAGGGTGCATCATAACTCAAGGAGAGTTTAAGTTTGAAAGAGGAAGTCATTTACGATTATTAGTAAGTGGCTCAGCGAAAAAACTAGAAAGGGTTGGAAATGAAAGTTATTCACTTCCTGGTAACTTGCAATCTGCAAGTGCCACAAGAACTCCCACAGTACCTATACTTCGTGTAGATATTGGTGGTAATGAACAACCAAATGTTGCTGCTGCTACTATAAGTGTGCAGAACAACATAAATTGGACTCCATATGAAACATTACAAAATAGCCTTAACGTAAATAATGTTGTGGCAAATGTAATGTATCCTTCTAGTTATAGTTTAAATGATAGAGTTGTGAGTGGCAATGTCACTCAATTTATGACTGACTCCACCCTAACAGGCGGGGAAAGAGCAACTCAATTTCAAACTTTCGATGAAAGCACTCCTGTTAGAATAAGAACTTTGCACAATGGTTCTTTTTTCTTTGACGCAAACATGCTAGATTGTATGTTTACAAAACGTCCAGGAATAGCAGACGTGTTTTCGCAAACTTTTGATTTTAGATTAGTCGAAAGTCCTACTAGCTTAGGAAGACACCAACCAGAAAATGGTTTAACGTTAAGTGAAACTATGGGTAGCGGTGGAGCAGCTCAAAACATAAATCAAGCTGGAGCCGACGAACCTTTATATGAAACTGCTGAAACAGGACAACCAACAGTATTTTCTGGAGAAGTAAACCTTCCTTCAATTTTCTCAGCAGACGCTTGTCTATGGGAACATGGAGGAACTGGAATAGGCTCATGGCTTGGCGTAAGACTAATAAACGGAGTATATAACTTCGTTTTGAGGTCAGGCGAAGGCTTAGGGTCAGAAACGGCAACTTCAGCAGATGGTATTATAAATGAGAAACCAATCTCAAAAATACCAGAGTTTGATGGTCAAGTACATACAGTTTGCTGGGAATTACACCCAACAAATGGTACTCATAAACTTTGGATAGATGGTAAAGAGATATTTAATGATACTACTACTGGAGGAGGAGCATTTGATGGAAATAAGTGGTCTGGAGGCAACCAAGGTGGTTGGCTAAAAGGACAAAGCACTGCTTCAGGAAACTATGTTATTACTGCATGGCCAGTAACAACAGGATCGTCAGGACTAAGACATTACTTTAATCAGGTCTCAACCGAAAACACAAATATAACATATTAAATATAGAGGAATAAAAAATTATGGAATTGAAATCATTACTAGTCGATAGTAAAACTGCTTGGGTTGACTTCCCAGGCCTTGAAAATTTCGAAGTAGAACTAGCAAATCTTTCTAGAAAAGAACTAATAAGTTTAAGAAAGAGATGTACTACTAATAAATTTGATAGAAAAACAAGAATGTTTAATGAAGAATTAGACGAAGGTAAGTTTGTAGTAGAATTTAGTAAAGCAACAGTACAAGGTTGGAAGGGTTTAAAACTCGGATATTTAGAAGATCTTATACTAGTTGATTTAAAAGGTAAAAATAAAGAAGATTTATTACCATATTCTGAAGATAATGCAAAGTTACTTGTGGAAAACTCGCAAGAGTTTGACAACTGGCTCAACGAGGTAGTCTTTGATTTAGACAACTTTCGTTCAAAAGAACAGGGAAAAGGTATTAAAGCAGCTGGATCTGTATCTCAAGAATGATGCAGTAGGCATGACCAAGGACCAATACTTGGACATGTGTGAACAGATGGGGGAAGAACCCGATTGGGAAAAATGTCCTCCGGCATACGAGGACTTTCCACCCACTGTTTTAGACGCTATTTCTATCTTTCATAGCATGGGAGATAGAATGTATCCAGATATAGGGTATATTGGAAAAGATTTTACAAACTGGAAATTTCTACTAGATAGATACGAAGTTAAAGAACATTTAATAGATTATATGTTTGACTTAGTACTATGGTTAGATGGTAGAAAAATCGAAGATTCTCAGAAAAGATTAAAAGCTGAGTATGATAAAGTGAAAAGAAAAGGCAACATTAAATAATGGCTAAAGGCGATATTAATATTAAACTTACTATTTCAGGTGACGGCTCGTTAAAGAAAGCCTCAACTGGGATTGATAAAGTTGTAAAAAGCGAGAAAAAAGCTGAAAAGCAGTCGAAAAAGACTGATCAACAACTTAAGAAAACGAATAAAACTGCAAAAGATTATGATAAGCAGAATAAATCGTTATATCAAGGAAACTTAAGTTCAGCAAAAGGCTTCTCCAAAATGAACCAAACAATGGGGACAGGGAGTTCTGGGCTTGTTGCCGCCTATGCGACTTTAGCCGCTAACGTCTTTGCTGCAACAGCAGCTTTTAATGCTCTTCGTAGAGCTTCACAAACAGACCAACTTATCCAAGCTCTAGAATCTCTAGGAGAAGCTTCGGGTAGAAATCTAGGCATTTTAGCAGATTCAATAAAAGACGCTACAGGAAATGCTATCGCACTTGACCAAGCACTCGCAACAGCTTCAGTCGGAGCTAGTGCTGGTTTTGACCCAACACAAATCAAAGGACTAGCGGAAGTTGGTCGACTCGCAGCTATATCTCTTGGTAGAGATGTAGGAGATGCGGTTGACAGGCTCACAAGAGGTGCCGCGAAACTAGAACCTGAGATTCTCGATGAATTGGGTATATTCGTAAGATTAGATGATGCTGCTGCACAGTATGCGGCATCTATTGGTAAATCTGCTTCTGAATTATCAAGATTTGAAAAGAGACAAGCATTTACAAATGCTATTTTAGACCAAGGAAAACAAAAATTCGATGCTGCAGCGGACATTGATCCGAGTCCATACGACGCACTAGCAGCTACTCTTTCAGATTTATCAAGAACTATCATGAATGTCTTTAATGTTATTCTCGCTCCAATTGCAGGATTCTTTGCAAATAATACTATTGCTCTTGCAGGCTTTATGGCTATGATTACTAAAGGTATTATGGGTCAAGCACTTCCAGCATTACAAACTTTTGGTGCGACCGCATTAAAAAATGCAGAAAAAGCGGAAGTAAATGCACAAAGAGAAATAAATTCAAGTAATAAAGTAATTAAAACACTAAGAAAAAGACATCAACCAATTAAAGGATTAGGATCTGCGTATAATGAATTAGCTGGAAAGATTCGAAAAAATGAACATACAACAAAAGATTTAGAAGCTGCACAGAAAAAACTTACTAACTACATAATAGGAGCGAAAAAGAGAATAAATGCAGGCGAAGTTAAAAATATAAAACTTGTAAAGGAAAGAATAGACCAAGCAGAAATAAGATTAAAACAAACAAAACAATTAGCAGAGGAAACAAAAAAAGCTCAAATTGGTAGTGGAGCTGTTGGTAGAGCAAGAGCAACTGGAAAACTAGAAACAAGAGGCGCAGCTATATTTGGCGACTTAGAGAAATCTGATGGAGGTCTAGAAGCTCATAAAAAAGCCATGAAGCGATCAGTAGTAATTGGTAAACAGCACATGGCTACAACGATAAAAAATACTAAGATGAATGAATTTATGGGCAGGAGTTTTTTCGGATTAGCAAAACCACTCAATATAGCTAAAATAGGATTCACGTCTTTTGGTGTTTCAGCGAGGGTTGCAATTAAAGGTATAACAACAGCAATACCTGTTATTGGTCAACTACTACTTGTAATAGACATACTTATATCTGCACTTAAAAAAGCATTCTCATTTCTTAGAGGCATGGCCGAAGAACAAACAGCACTACAAAAAGCTAATAAAGCATTAGTTGAAACTACTAAAACATTTGAAAACGTTCAGAAAAAAGCAAATAGAGAAGTTATAAGTGCACAACAAAGTCTTATTTCACAAGGAAATGCTACAAGAGCTTTAATTGATGCTAGTAAAGAACAACAAGAACAAGCTAGAGCAGCTTATGAAGAACAAAATCTTTTAGGTAAATTTTTAATAAAAACCCTAAGAGGAATGTTTAACTTCTTTAAAATAATGGGAAGAGGTTTAAACGACTTTATTGTACAACCTTTTAGACGTGGTTTCTTGCAAATGAATATAGCGATGCAAGAAAATTTAAAAGACATGCAAGAGTCTTTAATTTCTATGGCTGAAAGATTCCCAAATCTTGCAGGATTCTTTTATGATGTAGAAGATGTCGATCTAGAAGGAACCGAAGATAAACTTCGTGTTCTAAAGAAAGAAATGAAAGAAATAGAAAATGTTAAACTTTTTAGAGCTACTTCTGTTGGATTAAGTCAATTAAATAAGGTATTAAGTGTTTCAGATAGTTCTTTTACAACTTTTGAATCTTTAATAATAGGAACAGGAAAAGCTTCTGATGAATTAAGAAAATCCATTGGAGGTATATCAGCAGACCAAGTTATTGCAATGGTAGCTTCAGGAAAATCTTTTGATACTTTTGAAGAGGGTACAAAGATAATGGAACTTCTTAATGCAAAAAATAAAGATGGCACTTTAAAATATAAAGAATTATTAGACGGTGTTCAAGGAGCTGAAGAAGCTCAAATGTTTTTTAATGCAGTAGCAGAAGAAGGCACAATGTCAACTACTACTTTAGCCGCTTCTGTTGAGAATATGAAAAATGCTTTCAGAGAAAGTGAGCAAAAAGTTGGAGAATTTGTACAAACCTTAAAAAATACAACTCCGTATAGTTCAGTATTTGCAGAACTTCAAAATATTACTAATGAAATGGATAAGATGTTTGCAAGAGACGAGGACGGAGAGCTAATAAATGCAGAAAGTTTAGATCAAGCAAAAACTGCTATATTTCAAACTTTTGGAGAAATGGGTAAAGGTTTTAATGACTTATTAATTGGTCCAATTGAAGAAGATGTACTATTAAGTACTAAAAAATCATTCGAAGAGCAAGTTGAAGCACTAGAGAATGGAGATGCCGCTGCTAGAGAAATGGCTGAGCAGTTAAAAGCTAATGGTTTTCAAGCTTATTTACTAGAACAAATATTTGGAAATAATACTGATGCACTAAAAGAGCAAGTAGATGCTGTAAAAGATTTACTTGATAATGCAAAAGATTTAGTAGGAACAGAAAAAGTTCGATTATCCCAACTTAAATCTCAAGAAACAGCACTTAAAGCTTTTAGTAAACAAAACACAGCTTCAGCAAGAGCAATTGCAGAGACACAAAACACTCAGTTAAGTATAACAAGCCAAAGAATGAATGCAGAAGCAAGAATTACTGAACAATTATTAGGCGAAGAAACAATTAATAAAGTAAAACAAGGTGATTTAGAGTATATAAATTCCTTAAAGGGAGAAGAACAAGAAAGAGCATTTAAATTATTTGAACAGTACGAAGAAATAAGAAAAACAGATGAAAAAATAAAAACCGAAAGAGAAATACAACTTGATGTAAATAAAGCAATATATGAGCAAGATGTTCTAAATGAAAAAATAAGAAAAGAACAAGTAAAAACATTAAAAGCACAAACAAAAGAACTAACGTTTGCTGCAAATTTAGCAGCCGGTAGAGGAGGTCGAGAAACTGCAGCAAATAAATTAAAAGCAGAAAAAACAGCTGCAGCTGAAAAAATAAAAGCTCTTAAAATTGAACTAGGTTTATTAGAGACACGACTTAGTATTGAAGCAGAAATACTACTTATTAATTTAGAACAATCCGGATTCATGGCAAAAGAGCCACAAAGATACGCAGACATTGAAGAGCAACTTAAAAAGAGAGTTGAACGAGAAAAAGAAGTAACAAGAGAAAAAATAAAACAAGCAGAAGCAGAAGGAAGAATAGTTGGAGAAAGTGCCTTTAAAGGACTTCAATCAGAGACTACTGGTAGCAAATTATTAGAAGGAACAGATTTATTTAGAGAAAGATTTACAACATTTGATGAGGAAGATGATAGACCTAAAATGAGATTTGGGGGAACTTCAGAAGAAAGACAAAAATCTTTAGAAGGTATGAGTGACGCATTAAAACCTATGAGAGATGAATTAATGAAACTTGGACCAGAGGGAGAGCTTGTAGTTGCTGCTCAAGAAGGAATACTTCTTATGGCTTCTTCATTTGATATTATTGCAGAAAAAGGACTCGGCAGTGCAGCAGGACTATCAGCTATGGGATCAGCAATAGGATCAATGGGAGCTATTTTCGCAGCAGAAGCAAAAGCACAAACAGCTGAAATAGACAAACAAATAGCGGCAGAACAGAAGAGAGACGGTAAGTCTTCAGAATCTATGGCAAAAATAAAAGCCATGGAGAAAAAGAAAGAAGAGATAGAAAAGAAAGCATTTGAAAGAAATAAGAAAATGCAAATGGCACAAACTGTAATGAATACTGCAGCTTCAATTATGGGTGTTATGTCAGGGGTAAAAGATCCTCTAGTTACCGCTCCTCTTGCTGTTGCACAAGCAGTTATGTTTGCTGCCATGGGTGCTGCTCAGTTAGCAATCATTTCAAAACAAACCTTCCAAGGTGGTGGTGCAAGTGTAGAAAAACCTAGAGCTTCTTTAAGTATAGGACAAAGAGGAAACTCAGTAGACGTTACAAGAGCTACTAGCGCAGGAGAACTTAACTACTTACGAGGCGGAAGAACATCAGGACAAGACATGGGTGGTATACCCGGTGGATCAATGGGTAGAAAAGGTTATGCAATGGGCTTTAAATCAGGGTATGCAGATGGCGGTGTAGTAGTCGGAGAAAGAGGCCCAGAAGTAATAACGCCAGCTACTGATGTAGACATAGTACCAAACTTTGCACTTGGTGGAGGAACTACAAATGTAAACTTCTCAATCAATGCAATTGATGCTTCAGGAGTTGAAGATGTTCTTATGAATCAACAAGGTAATATTATAAGAATGATTAGACAAGCAGCTAATGAGAATGGCGAAGATTTTCTAGAAACAATAGATACACAAACATATGGGAGTAGTACATAATGGCAACATTTAGCAATTTTACAGATAGATTACCAGATCCAAACTGGACAATAAGTGCCGCAGGAGACGGACATGCTAGTAGTTATACTGCTGGACCAGGTTTTAAGACAGTAAAATTCACTAGTGAGCAACCAACTTCAATATCAAGAACAAATAGTGGAAGAGTGATAACTCGAGCAATAGTAGGGCAGAGGTGGAAAATTTCTATAACATATAATCCAATGACTCGTGCAGAGTTCGAGCCCGTGTACAATTTTTTATTAGAGAAGCGTGGTAGACTAAAGCCATTCTTTGTTAAATTACCACAACATAGTCCTCAAACAGCAACAACATCAGCATACACAATTCAAGGGCCAGTATCTGCTGGATCCGATAATTTATTAGTAACTGTCGCAGCCTCTGGAGCAAATTTAGCTGTAGGCGATACTTTTACAATAACAGACAGTCAAAATTCAAATCACAAAAAACTTTATCAAATAGTGAGAGTCGCAGACTCTTCAAACAAATTAAGTTCTGATTCAGCACTTAATTTATCTACTGAAAGAAGATTGTATATTCACCCACCACTTCAATCAAGCGTAACAAATGCTTCAACATTAAGTTATGCAACTCCTTTAATAAGAGTAATCTCTAACTCAGATATAAGAGAGTATAGTCTTGGTACAAATAACTTATACAACTTTAGCTTGAGTTTAGAGGAGGCTCTTCCCTAATGGCAAAAAGAATAATCGATAGTGCAATTGAAACTCATTTAGTTAATAATGAGCCATTTGAGTATGCGCATTTAATAAAGTTTGAAAGACCTTTTCACCCAAAAGACGGTGATTTTCGTTCTAATGACAATCGATTTGTACATCTAACAGATGGAGCCAGGGACATTGATTTTCAGGGAGACACTTACAAAGCACATCAATTACTTACTGTAGGAAACTACTCAGAAACTGTTCAAGCAAAAGCAACAAATATGAACATAACAATGCCGGGGGAATACTTAGGTAGCGAAGTTGTGGTTACAGGAACACTATCAGCAAATAATACAGCAAGAGCACTTTCAGATACTGCTACGTTAGAAGTTACAACAACTTACCATGAGGGATATAAGTTTGATTGGGTAGAACAAGGATTTAAGATTGGAGATAAAATATCTCTAAAAAGAAACAATGGGCAAGTATTTGCAGCAGGAACAGATGCAGCAAGTGTAGTAAGACCTGCTACTAATGAAAAAAGATTTATTATATCAGGAATTAGTAATGATAACTTAACAATAACACTAAAACAAACAGGTATTGACGAAGACGACTCCTCATTTTTAGTATCAAATTCAAGTGATACTTTTAAAGTTGCAATACTAAATGATGAACTGCGAGGAGTTTTACAAGACAAAGGAACAGAAGGTATACTAAATCAAGATGTAAGAAATTCTACTACTTTAACAATTCAATCAGCAAATGATAAAATAGAAATAGGACAATTAGTATCAGGTATAGGAGTTGAAGTTGAAACTTATGTAACTTCTGTAAGTAGTACTACTTTAACTGTAAGTAAAAGTCAAAACTATATATCAGGGTCTACAAAATTAGTATTCACTAATCCTTCATTTATAAATAGAAAAGTAGAAGTTTTTAAAGTATTTTTTGATGCAGAAGGAAATATGCTTGGTAATGGAGTTTTAACTTTCAAAGGATTTATTACTTCTACTAACATTCAAGAAGCGCCCAACTCTTCAAGAGTTCAATGGAACATGACAAGTCATTGGGGAGACTTCACACAAGTAAATGGAAGAATAACATCTGATGAAATACATAGAGCATTAGATTCAAATGGTAAACCACAAAAAGCATTAGCGGTACGACCATCTTATGCAGGAGACTTAGGATTTTTACATGGAGACATGTCACTAAACTCTCTTGCAACTTATCAAACTTCTGAAACTAGATACAGAAATAAATCAAAGAAAAGAGGTGGTTTAGCAGGACTTCTTGGGGGAACTAAAAACTATATAGAAGAATATCAAGAAACAGTAGATCACGAAGTTGATTTAAGCGTATACCTACAAGGAAAGTTCTTACCGGTAGTTTATGGAGTTCAAAGAGTACCAGGCGTTCCTGTCTTTGCTGATACAAAAGCAAATGACCCAAATCAAGTATATGTAGTATATGCAATCGCAGAGGGTGAAATTATGGGTATCTACAATATGTATGTAGATAATCAATCAATTCTTTGTGTAGATAATCAAGACTCAGATTTAAGATCTGCTTCAAATACTGACACAGACGATAGTCAAATTTTAATATGTACAGGACGAGTTGATAGAGGAGACACTATCGGAGGAGCTGATGCAACTTCTGGAGTAAGTTTAACTTTTGAAGAGTGGCTCGATGAAATGGGAGAAGAACTTGAAGAAGAACGGAATGGAGGCAATGACCATTTATTTGCAGAATATGAGGCATATCAGAATTTAAACGAGGGTGCTATTGGTAATGTTTCTGGAGTAAATAATGCAGGGGGACTACAACATAAAGAACACGTTAAAGTAGGTCATCCTTTTGAAATGGACTTTGAATTTCACTCTGGTCAACCTCATCAAAAAGCAAGTAACATGCTCGTTAGTGTAGCAAATGCAAGTGGAAACGATAACAAATTTAAAAGACAAGTTGATTACTATAGTGGAGATGAACCTTATTGGAGCACTCATTCTAGACTATTAGATACTGCATATGTTGCAACTAAGTTTTCAATTGATGCAGACCAAACCACAGTTCCTGAGATAGAGTATGTAATTAGAGGAAAATCTTTAGATGCGTATAACTATGACGGAACTTTCTTCCCTGACCCTGTATACCAATTAAGTACACACTCTGACTTTGGTGGAGAAGCAGATAGTGAAACTAATTTTAAAGAAGGAGATATAGTAACTGTACAGACTTCTTCTAATGGAAGCAGCTGGCAAGATGAGACAAACTTTAGAATACTACATAAATATCAGTTACAGTCTACAAGAAATACTTTTGAGTACAGATTCATATTAGATAAAATGCCAAACTTAGGTATTAATGGCGTTACAGATATAGAGATAACAAATGCAGGAACAGGATACACTTCAAACCCAACTATTTCATTTTCAGGCGGTGCAGGAAGTGGAGCTACTGCAAGTACTGCAAAAATAGTAAAAAGTATTTTTGGTAAAAAACATACTCAAGGTTTTATAAATTCAAATGGAGCTATAACAGGAGCAAAAATAACTAATGCAGGTTCTGGATATACTTCAGCTCCAACTGTAAGCATATCAGGTGGTGGAGGTAGTGGAGCAACTGCCGTAGCAAAAATCAGTGAATACGGTGTACCTATAAGAAAATTTGTAAGACTAAAATCAAGTACTAATAAATATTGGCACATGATGACATGGAACACAAATGTCCATGATACTCCTGTAAACTTTGCAACTTCAAATAGTCTGGGCGTTAGCAGTATGGTTACTAATAGTAATGGCTATATAGAAATAACTCTAACATCAGACGGAGCTACAAAGATAGGACAACTTTATCCTAATATATCAAATAGTTCTACTACAAGTGACGCTTATATTCAATTAGGAGGAACTCTTCCAGCAGTTATTAGTTCTGCAAAAGACAAAACTTTACGAGTTACAAAAAGTGGAAATGTACTAACTGTACTTGGTAAAAAGTTTAATGCAAATGTAAGTAACTTTGCAAGTGGAGTTACAGTTCACCCTGCAAGTGCGTATTATCTACAAAGCACTACTCATGACCACAGAACAAACATTTCTGCACTAACTTCAGCAGAATTAGTAGGCTCTTATTTAGAGCATGTAGAATCTGGCGAGTATAGAAGAATTGAATCAGTTGATACATCTAATAATATTGTATTTTTAGAATCTGGTTTAGCATTTACTCCTAATATAACAGGAACTTTATCTAGCAATGATACTTATGTAATTCATGGTAAAGGCTTAGATAAACGAAGTTCTATAAATCCAGCTTTACAAACTACAGACATGCTGACAAATAATAGGTATGGTAAAGGACTAAGTATTGAAGATGATATAGATATAGCTTCAGTTAGAGAATCAGCACTTTTATGTGATACTCGTTCAGATGTAACCGTGCCTTTAGATGGAACTAGTGCAAATGTTGTTGCAGGAGAAGTTTACAAATTAACAGATGGTAGTGGTAATCATATTGCTTCTGGTAAAGTTACAACAACTGTTAGTAATGCAACAAGTGTAACATTTACTGATGTCTCAGGAAAGTTTTGTAGAGATTATCATGACTATATATTATATAGGCCTGGAGACATACTTAGAACTTTTGATGGCACAACTCCAAAATATTTTAGATTTACAGGAGGAACAGCCTCGTATCAATCTACTCAACCAACTGCAACTGCAGGAAATTGGACACTATTAAGTGGAACATCAGTTAATTTAACCAGAGTCGATGCTTTTGGTACTTCTGGAAGTTCTACTATTCCAATGGAAATAGAAGGAGTAAGATTAAGATATACACTATTTGATTCAGACTTTGCAAGATACTGGAGATATATTGGCTGGGAAGATAATAGACAATGGGCAGTAACAAGACACCAAACTAATTTTGTTATTGACACATCAAAATCGGTGTTTGCAAACATGAACGCTATACTATCTCACTACAATGGAATTTTATCATATTCAAATGGAAAGTATGTTTTAGATGTGGAAACTCAAGAAGCCACACCTACAGCATCTGTTTCGCATGGAATTCAATCAAATCCCGAATACCTTGATGAATCTGATATTATTGGAACAATAAATTTAAATGATAATAGTAATAAAAATGGAAAAAATACAATAAAAGCAAGTATAAATGA
>MDTB01037492.1_pt1 | contig 13792 bp, 11 predicted proteins | sample 811161 | NCBI WGS metagenome assembly MDTB01 (sample SAMN05326650, study PRJNA326480) | marine metagenome | isolation source: seawater | place: Mediterranean Sea | collected 2009
CAATAGCCCCAAAGCATAAAATGAGTAAATCAGCCAAAACCTCAAATTCTCTGTTAATGGATAACTTTGGTTGGGCTGGTAATTTTCAAGAAACCAATACGATATCCCCAAGAGGATGGATAAATAACTAACCTTGAAGATTAATTTATAACTCCCTTGAAATGTAAAACTGGCATCCAATTCTCGAGAAGGCAACCTGAAGCGATTTTTTACTAAACCAAAAAGAAAAATAAGGTCGAATCTCTCAATAAGACCGATAATTAACAACAGAACCAGTACTTGCACGATTAAAAAATCATACTGAATCTTCCCTTTTTTCGTACCAGTTAAGCCTGTGGACAAAGAATCCACATTCAGGCCGATCAAATATCCCTGTAAATCTTTTATTTCCTGTGTTGCCCTAATTGTTAGAACGATCGAATCTTGGTCAATTTCAGCATAGATTTGACCTATTGGAAGGGTGCAAGTATAAACGTTCAAGGCCGTCAATCGATCATTTATCCAAATAGTCATCGGTTGACTGTTTTGAAGCAATAACTCACAAAAGATGAGATCCTTAGGCAAAACCAGGCACGCAGTAGCATATGTGCCTGATATTGAGTCCACAGTATCCCCCACTTGATCCATCAAAACAAACTGATCTGATATATTCTTAGTAATGGCAGAATATCCACCCCCAAAGACCATCATTGAGCCTAAAATAAATGTCAAAAGAAAGCATGATAAGCGTCTCACAGTTAAAATGAATTAGCTAATATTAATTCCATCAGTAAAATGAACACTGTCATCGGTCAAAATTATTCAAAATCCTTCATTAAGCAAGCCATAAAATCAATAACTGAAGCAGAAATAAATATTCTCAAATTCAATAAAAAAGGAGGAGAACCGCATTTGTTAATATCTTTAAGATACCAATGAGAGATTTGAGATACGATCCAATTACTTTTGCTTGATTATAAAAAATTGTCTGGACTCTACATACATATCCCCTTTTGCCGAAAAGCCTGTAACTATTGCGATTTCCATTTTAGTACACAATTAGATCCCATGGATCGTATGGTTGATGGACTTGCCAAAGAATTGAGGTTAAGAGGTTCAACTCCCAAAAGCCCTATTGACACGATTTATTTTGGTGGAGGTACCCCGTCCATCTTAACAGAAAAGGCGCTCAATATCCTCATGGAAACGATCATAACCTATTATAATGTTTCTCCATCCGCCGAAGTCACCTTAGAAGCCAATCCGGATGACATAGATCCTAACAAAGCCAAATTTTGGAAGCGTGCTGGCATCAATCGATTGAGTATTGGTATTCAAACTTTTAACGATAAGGTCTTAAAGGTCCTTAATAGATCGCACAACGCAAATCAAGCCCTAAAAAGCATTGATTGGGTACGCCAAGCTGGATTTGACAATATCTCTGCCGATCTCATGTTTGCGCTTCCAGAGGCCAGTGATGCGTCATTGGGAGCTGATTTAAAAATCTTATTGAATTTGGATCTTCCGCATCTTTCTATCTACGGACTCATCATTGAGGAAAAAACCGTTTTTAGTCATTGGAAGAGCCAAAAAAAAAGGCAGTTCCCATCCGATCTTGATTACGAAAGAAATTATAGAATTGTTCATGCTGAATTAACAAAATATCAATATGAACATTATGAAATCTCTTCTTTTGCAAAGAATGCGCACTTTTCCCTGCACAATGCTTCTTATTGGCTTCAAAACCCTTATCTAGGGATTGGACCTGGGGCACATTCTTTTGATGGTGATAACCGAAGTCATAACATCAGCAACAATCAACTGTATTTAAAACAACTGGATACCGATAGGGCCCATCCGATAGTAGAGGTGCTCTCGTTAACGGAAAAAATGAATGAATACATTATGACGCGATTGAGGACTCATTTTGGCCTTGATTTTGAGCAATTTGAAAAAAAATTTCACAGAGATATTAAAAGTGAACACCTTATATTGATTAACCAACTCTGCTCGGAAGGTTTCGCTTTATTAGACTTGAATAAGCTCAAGCTGACTTTTGAAGGGTTTCTTATCAGCGATGACATCTGTGCCCGCCTATTTTATCCTATATCATGATCCTTCTATAAACTCATCTTCTCTTTAAATCGAGCCGCCTGTCGTCGACTTACTTCTATTTTTTCTCCACCCTTCAGCTGAACCAATAATCCCCCATTAAACCACGTTTCAATAGTTTCTATCCAACTGAGGTTAATAATATGCTTTCTGCTCGCTCTAAAAAAGTTTCTTTCATCCAACTTTTCATCTAAGGCATTCAAACTTTTATGAATCATGGGCTTAACATTATTGAAGTATACTTTGATATAGTTTCCATCAGATTCAAAAAGACGAATTTCCTTCAAGCTTATAAACCAACATCGGTCACCATCCTTGACGAAAACTTGGTCATTCATCCCTAATTGTTGCTTGATTTCACTCACCCCTTCTTGTGCTCGCTCGGCTAAAGCACTTGCCTGGACTGCCAAAACCTTGGTTATGGCCTCTTTTAAACGTTCTTCTTGGATCGGTTTTAGTAGATAGTCTAGCGCATTTACATCAAAAGCTTTTATGGCAAACTCATCATAAGCAGTAGTAAATATAACTTTGGGTACTTTTTCAAGCTCTTCAAGTAACTCAAAACCCGTTTTTCCAGGCATTTGAATATCTAAAAATATTAATTCTGGATCTAACTGTATGATCTTTTCTAACGCTTCATCCGCATTTACTGCCTGATCTACAATTTCAATCTCAGGATAATTTTCCAATAAGTTATTTAACTCTTTTCTGGCCAATCGTTCATCGTCAATAATTATTGCTCTCATAAAGGTTCAGGGATAATAATTTGTGTAAGGACGGTGTGATCACTTACGTTACCGATTTTTAGCGACGCTTCATCACCATAGATTAATTTCAATCTTTTTTCTGTGTTAAGCAAACCATAGCCACTTTTTTTTTGTTTTATGGCCGTGTATTTGCCGCTATTTTTAATTTGAATCTGCAACCCTTCAGCAACTCTTTGAGTAATCAATTCAAGTTTACCCCCTTTTTTAAGTTTAGAAATTCCATGCTTAATCCCATTCTCCACAAGAGTTTGCAGCATCAACGGGGGCACACGAAAAAAATTTGAATACGCATCAATCTCATAACTAATTTCTATTCGCTCTTCATATCTAATGGCTTCTAACGCCAAATAATCTTTTATGGTAGCCAATTCTTCGCTGAAAGCGATGGTTTCTTGAGGTTGGGCCTTCAAAACATTTCGGAGAATATTGGATAATTGTGTGATGGCTTTTTTAGATTTTAATGGGTCTTCTTGAACCAAAGCTCGAATACTGTTAAGGGCATTAAAAATGAAATGGGGATTGAGCTGAGACTTTAAATTATTTAATTCAATCTCTTTTATAGCAGCTTCATACTTCAACGATCTATTGTACCTTTCAAAATAAAGAAATGAAAGGTAAATTAAAGACCAAATTCCAAATAGACCCATAGATTGTAGCATACTCGCCAAAACATAAAGCACATTAAACTCTTGGATACCATTCAAATTCCCTGACAAGTATGAAATAAGAATGATAAATAAATAATGAGCAAACGAAAAAACTACCATTGCAATCATGAACCTTGGAATCAAGGCCACCCATTTGACGTCGATCCAATTATTTCGAATGATATAATTTCTGAACAAGTGGGTTACACCCATCATAAAAGCCACTTGCAGTACCTGACCAAAAAAAAAAGAAAGCGTAATTTGAAATTCTACACTATATAGAAAGAGCTGAATGAGCCCATATAGAGACCAACCTATTATTTGAAATATCCAATAAAGCTGCCGCTTACTCACGCTTTAAAGTTAACTCATTCTTTAAATAAGTAGTGGTATGACTGTTCTTACCCTTGGTTAATGTCTCAGGGGTTCCTGTTATTAAAATATGCCCCCCTTTGTTTCCTCCTTCAGGTCCTAAATCTATTACTTCGTCAGCTACCTTAATAATGTCCATATTGTGTTCAACAATCAAAACAGTATTTCCCTTATCTACCAATCGGTTGAGCACATCTAATAAATGACCTATGTCTTGAAAGTGCAATCCCGTCGTTGGCTCATCTAGAATATAAAGTGTCTTACCCGTATCTTTTTTTGACAACTCAGTTGCCAACTTGACCCGCTGTGCCTCGCCTCCAGAAAGGGTCGTTGCATGCTGTCCTAAGTTGATGTAGCCCAACCCTACTTGATCCAACATTTCGATCTTTCTTAGTATTTTTGGTTGACTTTGAAAAAAAGTTACCGCCTCCTCTACAGTCATATCTAGCATATCAGAAATAGATTTACCTCTAAAACGAACCTCCAAGGTCTCCCGATTATACCTTTTCCCCTTGCATGTCTCACAAGCAACCAAGACATCTGGAAGAAAATCCATTTCAATAACCCTCATGCCACCCCCTTGACAAGTTTCGCATCTTCCTCCTTTTACGTTAAAGGAAAATCTCCCAGGCTTATATCCTCTGATTTTAGCTTCAGGTAATTCACAAAACAAAGCCCTGATGTCCGTGAAAACACTGGTATAGGTCGCTGGATTGGACCTTGGTGTCCGACCGATCGGTGATTGATCTACTTCTATTACCTTGTCTAAATGATCCATCCCTTTTATAGATGCATAGGGTAAAGGCTCTTTTCTTGACTTATAAAAATACTTTCTTAATATTGGATAGAGGGTTTCATGAATCAAGCTTGATTTACCGCTTCCCGAAACGCCAGTAATACAAATCATCTTACCCAAACTCAATTTCAACGTGACATTTTTAAGATTATGTCCGCAAGCCCCTTTCAAAATAATTTGATCTCCCGTACCCTTTCGACGTATTTTCGGTACTTCAATGCGGAGTTTGTTATTTAAATAATTTGCCGTTTTCGTGTTCTTTTTCAAAAATTCTATTGGCGGTGCGGCCGCTACAATTTGTCCTCCAAATCTGCCTGCACCTGGCCCTACATCTACGATGAAATCAGATTCCAACATCATTTCCTTGTCATGCTCCACTACAATCACCGTATTTCCCAAATCCCTGAGTTCTTGCAACGCTTTAATGAGTTTTGTATTATCTCTTTGATGAAGTCCGATACTGGGCTCATCTAAAATATACAGAACGCTGACCAACTGAGTCCCTATTTGGGTTGCCAAACGAATGCGCTGAGCCTCTCCTCCTGACAAAGTCCTCAAAGGACGATTTAAATCCAAATAATCTAAACCTACATTCAACATAAATCCAATCCGCTTTCGGATTTCTTTTAAGATCTCCTTGGCTAGGATATTTTGTCTTTCATCTAATTTTGATTCCACATTTTTGAACCATTCATCTAGCTCGTTAATGTTCATCATTGAGAGTTCCCCAATGTGCTTGTCTGCTATTTTAAAATGTAAAGATTCTTTTTTCAAGCGAAAGCCCTGACACGTATCACAGGTCTTAATATCCGTAAAATCTCGTACCCATTGACGCGTTTTTTCAGATCCCTCTTCTCGCTGTTTGTTTAAAAAATTGATGACCCCTTCAAAATTAGTCGTCCAATTCGTCCCCGGATATTTAACAGAATTTACTTGAATAGATTCGGATTCTCCGTAAAGCAAAACATCCAATATCGGTCGAGGTATATCTCTAATTGGAGTCGTGATGTTTATTTTATTTTTTTTAAGAATCGCTTCTATCTTCTTAAAAATCCAAATATCTCTGTACATACCCAAAGGCAAGATTCCTCCCCTACTGATACTCAATGAGGGATTGGGAAGGATCGCGGCTTCTGTAATCTCTTCTATAACTCCCAAACCATGACATTGATCGCATGCACCATAAGGAGAATTAAAAGAAAAAGTATTAGGAGCAGGTTCATCATAGGCCAAACCGGTCTCTGGATCCATTAAGTTTTTTGAGAAATAAGATAGTTCTTCAGTTTCTGCTAAGGTCATCATGACTCCATTGCCTTGCTTCAACGCCGTTCCAATAGAATCGTTGACTCTTTTTTGATCTTTTTCATCAATGACCATGCGATCAATCACAATTTCAATGTCATGAGTTTTGTATCGATCTACTTGCATCTTAGGCGTCAAATCTAAAATAGTGCCGTTGACGCGGACTTTGGAATAGCCCATTTTTCTAACCTGTTCGAAAAGCTCTCGATAATGACCTTTTCTTCCTTTAACAACCGGTGCCAACAAGGTAAGTCGTTCCCCCTGGAAATGATGGTACAATTGATCCAGAATTTGGGATTCCGACTGCTTAATCATAAGTTTACCCGTAACATGGGAATAGGCTTTTCCGGCTCTTGCAAATAACAATCGCAAGAAATCATATACTTCGGTTGTGGTGCCAACGGTAGATCTTGGGTTTCGTGAGGTCGTCTTTTGCTCAATGGCAATCACTGGACTTAATCCATTTATTTTATCTACATCTGGTCGCTCCATATTGCCGATAAAGGACCGCGCATATGCTGAAAAGCTTTCCATGTACCGGCGCTGACCCTCAGCATAAAGGGTATCAAAAGCCAAGGAAGATTTTCCACTCCCACTGATTCCCGTGATGACGATCAATTTATTGCGGGGTAGGGTTAAATGGATGTCTTTTAAATTGTGCTCACGTGCTCCAATTATTTCTATGACCCCATCCTCAATTTGTTCTTGTTCGATCAATTTTTTAGTCACTATAAATTATTTGGTATTATCAAGCGCAAAATTAACGATTAAGTCGATCTAAAACTAAAAATTAGGAGGAAGCAAATACTCACGCTAAAAGTAAGCGATCACCACTCGGACTTCTGTCGTTCGCAAATCCCAATAACTCCCAATAAAAAATTGCTTTGACTTTAATCCCTTGGATTTCTTGCCTTTGTTTACCTCTCATAAGCCCTAATTATACCCTACCCTTTATTTATTTTTAAAAAAATATCACTCAATGCCCCTTCAAGAGTTGGGTAATCCGGCTCGAATCCCTGCTCAATGATTTTTATCCCACTTACCTGATTTCCCCCTAAAATAATTTTTGACATCTCTCCAAAAATAATTTTAAGAAAAAACCCTGGTATGTTCGGTAAAAATAATGGCCTTTTCAATTGCTTTGCAATGGCTTGGGTGAGTAAAGCATTGGTCGTATTTTGTGTGACCGCATTGTAAATACCGAGCACCTGACGCTCAACTACAAAGACGAACATCTTCACCAAGTCATCTAAATGAATCCAACTCATACTTTGTCTACCTGACCCGATGGGCGCACCAACCCCCCACAAGATCGGCAGGGTAAGTTTAGGCAGTGCTCCTCCCGCTTTAGACAAAACAATTCCAATCCTGAGCATACTTACCTGCATACCTAAGGCCTCAAACTGATTGACTTTTTGCTCCCATTTAAATACGAATTGTCCAATGAAGTCATCACCAGGAGGGGTATTTTCAAAACATTCCTCCTCCTGAGTATCACTCCCATAATAGCCAATGGCCGAAGCAGAAATAATCCTTGTGGGTCGCTTTTTTAATTTTACAACCTGATCATAAAGAAGTTGAGCCGCATCTATGCGGCTTACAATAAGTTTTTGTTTTTGCTTTTCAGTCCATCTCTTATTTGCGATTCCTTCTCCCGATAGATGAATAATCACATCGACCTTCAAAGCACGTGGATCAATGTATCCTCTGGCGATGTCCCATTTAAAAGAAAGATAACGGGTGTGCTTTGATGGATGTCGACTCAAATGGAAAACTTGGTGGCCTTTTTGACTCAGCGCGGCGCTTAATGCTTGGCCTATCATACCTGATCCACCCGTTATCAATATCTTTGTCCCCATGAGGTTTTATCGTTTAATTTCTTTTAAGTTTAAACACACATTGCAGGTCGTATTGTTCTGTTCCTTTCCTTTTTTTTCCATTGGTCAAAATTATGACACTAAATTAACCCTTCTTAATCTCTCCATCAACTCCATTTCCTATGCCGGGTACCAAATTGAATTTGATTTTGAGCCTGAAGCAGTCAAACTTGGATTTTGGAAATACACGAAACGTTTTGGACAACTCATCAATAAGGGGGCCTATTATGTGATTAAAATCCCTGCCATCAACAACGACGGGAACATGAATCTCCATCTTTATTTAACCCTCTCCGGGAAAAAACACACCCAAATGCACCTAGCACTGGATACGGCCCATATTCCCGTACAAAGCCTTACCCTTTATCAAAAGCAAACCAAATATTTAATTCTCGGCTTCAAAAAAGAATTTTATTGGGGACAATACCAAAAAGTCATTGATGCTAAAACAGCAGAAGCTTACAAGCTTTCAAAAAGATACAGACAAATTTCAAAAAATAGCCCCAATACCAAGGAAGCCAATACAACATTAGAAGACCTTTTAGCTATTAATCATGAGATCGAAAAATTAAAAAAATTACAATTATCCTTATGATGATAACCCCGTTCTCTTCGTTTTCATTAATTTTAAGTCTTCTAAAATCAACCCATATATGGAATGAAAAATATCTTATTTCTATTTATAATACTCGCTGCCAATAGCTGTCAGTTCGAAAAAAAAAAAGATAACATAGACGCTTGTACAAAATTTGATGAAGTAGACAACAAAATATTAGCCTTGATGGATAAAATCGAATTAAAGCATAAAGGCGACCGCCCTTTTCTTGGGGCATTTAATATGGAACAAGTCTATTGGATTCAATATAGAGATCGTCGATTACGTGCCATATATCCCAAAAAATGGGATCAGCATTATCGGAAAAATAATGGGAAAGAAGTCTTCAACCCCTGCAAGTGCCGAGAATTATTACGCCTATCGGAGCGTCGAATAGAAGACTTGCAAATGTATCTGATTGGCGGCCCTGCGGATCAGCAAGATTGTCCGAGCAAACTCAATGAATAAGAAAAAAAATACTTAAACCCCTTTTTTGTAATTCAGTTGCTTCGAAAAATAGGTCCATTTAAAATGCATATTTCACTCCCAAACCAATTTCTGTCCCTGGTGTAAGCTGATTGAAAATCTGATCTTGTGCCCGGTATGCCTCAAAAAAATCTTCTCTCTTATCATTAAGAATATTGTTAATGCTGAAATTAATTGTGGCCTGCTCATTCTTTCCTATTGCTTTGTTAAGATTAAAATTCAAACTATTAAATGGCTGCGAATAAATATCTGGGAAGAACCCTTCTCCTACCACATTTAAGGTCTTACCTTTTACATTATAAAAGAGTCCGGCATCAAATATTCTTGAAGGGTTATTATATTGAAATCCAAAGTTAATCACGTAAGGTGCCTGTCCAACCATTACACGGCTATCTTTAACAACTTCATTTGTTTTTTGATAGACTAAACGTGAATCAAATTCCATCTTGGTCATCTCAATTCTGGAATCCACCACGGTCATGTTTCCGTAAACACTTACGTTTTTCATCCAAGGAACCACAAAATCCAAGGCTTTACGAAATTCTAATTCCGCACCCAATACTTGCCCGTTACCCACATTTCTAGGTTGAAATTCATTTCCAGATTGCGAATTGGCAATACGAACCAGTTCAATAGGCGCATTGAAATATTTATAAAAAGCACTCAAAGAAAATAATTGGCCCCTGTTTAAAAAAAGTTCCCATCTTAGATCCAAATTATCAATTCTAGTCTCTTTAAGATTTCCATCCCAAACAACTGTACCCTCTGAATCAAAATATTGAAAAAATGCTCCATTAAACACTCTATTACTCACAGGATCCAAAATTTGGGCATACGATAGCTCTTTAAAACTGGGTCGCGCAATAGTTTTTGAATATGAAAATCTTAAGTTTTGATCATCCGTTAGACTATATACGGCATTGAGTGATGGAAAAAAATCTATAGAATTCAAAACGTCATCATCAGTTAATAAATAAGCCCCATCAATTTCTCCAGATCTAATTTGGGTCATCAGAACAGACCTAGTTGCTGAATCTGCAGCGTTGCCCAGTTGATTTGCCGCTTGTTGATTCATCCCTGAGTGGATTTGCTCAAAATGTTCTATTCTCAAACCTAAAATTGTTTTTAGCTTTTCCGAAATTAAGATCTCTGCCGAAGCATACCCGGCTAAATTAAAATTCGTTGATTTGTAGGCATTGGAGTTGGGATTAACGCCCCCATCGCGCTGATAATAAATGTCCTTACCTTCGACATCCGAGGAATTTCCGTACAAATTGCCATCCGAAATAATGTCATCGAAACTTATACCATCAGCCCAACTTGAGGATCCAGTCCTACTGGTAATATTGAATGCTTGAATAGCATAATTTCGTGTTTTTAAAACATAACTGGTGCCCACACGATATTTGGCTTCTCTACCTAAAAGCATCCCAGTATTTAATAAATCTACTTTACCGACCATATTGCGTTCATCGAGAAATCGCCACCTTCTTGTAGGAAATCCCGCTGCTCCTGCATTGATTCGATTGAACCCGGCATCATCAGAAAAAGCTGCTCTTCTGATATCGGGATCAGTCATACGAGAAAAAGTAGGTGATAATTTCCACTCCAACTTCCAGGCTGTTCCTCTAAAATAATGAACTCCGTTAAGCAAAATATTGGTAAGCCCTCTTTGGCCATATTCTAAGTTGTCATTAAAAGCCGTATAATCAGAAATCAAACGTGGATCAAAATCATCTTCTGGATCTGAAATAGTATTTATTCTAGCTGTCTTTTTCTCGCCATTTTGAAGACGATTAACGGAAAGCTTGAATTTTGAGTTTTGCGTTTTATACGCTAAGCCTAAAAGACCTGATAATAATGTATTTTCTGTAGTAAAAGCCCCAGACCGCAATGTGGCTGACCCCATTTCATAAACCTCTGCACCATCTCTTTTTTGATATTCTCCAAAAAATACGTCTTGAAAAAATTTGTTATTCTTTTTGTAATTACCCGAAAAGAAATATCCAAATGAACGTCCATTTGATAAGTTTTTTTGATCTCCAATAGAGAATCCTAAGCTGTAGTTCATGAAATTTGTCTGCTCTTGAGCTGCCAATTGCTGAGAAAACAACTTACTAGTATTGTATACCTCTTCACTTGTATTCATGTAGGGAACAGGGAGTCCAGCATTGTCAACTTGGTTTGGAATATCCCTAAGACCTGAATCAAATCCCAGCCAATCGGTAGCGCTGCCCGTATAGGTTAAAGCGTTTTTTTTAAAGTGCATAGAAGGATTATAGGTAATCCCCAAGGATATGTCGAAAATCTTTTCCTCCGGAAAATCCTTAGTCTCAATATTGACCAACCCTCCTGTAAAATCTGCCGGTTTATCTGCTGAAGCGGTTTTGAAAATCATCATATTATTCAAAAGTGCTGTTGGAAAAATATCTATTTGCAAACTATTTCTATCTGGATCTAGACCAGGAATATCCACTCCATTGAGCATAGTTTTGGTATATCGGTCTCCCAAACCCCGGACATAAACATATTTGCCTCCTTCCACACTAACACCAGTAACACGCTTAATCGCCCCTGCGGCATCTGAATCTCCAATTTTTCGAAAACTGGCTGAAGAAATACCATCCATCACATTGGGTGACTTTCGTTTCACAGCCATGAGTGCTGCCTCGGTGGACTTAGCCACTTGTGCTGATACCACTACTGCCTCTAACTCTTCTACATCTGATTGAAGAAATATTTGATCTATGACCGTCACCTCGCCAGATTTTACTTCTACCCCAGAGATAACTGTTGTTTTTAAAGAAACAAAGCTGGCTTGCAAATCATAAACTCCGGGAACCGCTTGAAAAGAAAAATTACCATCAAAGTCTGTAACTGCTCCCGTAGATGTTCCGGTAATAATTACGGTTACTGAAAAAAGAGGTTCACCTGTTTCTTCTTCTATTACTGTCCCTCTAATTGTCCCTTTTTGAGCATAAGAGCAGATACTCCACAGAGTAAATATGCTGGTGGTGAGTAATCTATTCATGGAAATTAATTAAAAATTTAAGCTCAAAAATTAAATCTAACAGTCGCGGGTTGCTTGTTAGGTAAAGGTGCACCTATAACATTTAATAAAATATTTTTTAACAAATACATAATTTAAAATTAACATTTGATCAACTTTAATTAATATTTGGTTAACGTGGATGTCAATTTTAATTAACTTTTGAGTAATTTCATGACTTAATTTTAAGGAACATTTCTAATAAATTATTTTTACCTTTTTTTATTGGATATGTTATAGTATTTGCACAAAACCAAATAATTAATATCATGTAAAACCACTGATTCAACGGCATTAATTCTAAAAAGAGAAATAAAAAAACCGCAAAAAATAATTTGCGGTTTTTTTGATTTAATGTTGAGAAAAGGGATTTCAATTATAAGCCAATTCCAGTAAGAGCTCCCGATATGCCTGCCCATGTCCAATCAAACATCGAGGCAGCAGGACCCTGAGTCCTAGACCCTGCAGCAACCGTAGTTGTTATTGCAGCAGCAGATGTGCCCAAAACTGTAGTAGCATCAACTCCTGTGGGTAAAGTAATTTCCCAGGCCGATGAAGTCCCACTTTCATCTCCCCCAAATGATTCAATCGAGTTTCCTGCAGCCGCTACTGCCGAATCTAAACCAAAGATATATAACCCCACTAAAGCTGCATTTGTTGATCCATCCCAATCTACCACGTGATCAATGTCCTTTCCGGCATAAACTACACCATTTGAAAAGGTATGATATCCTGAACCTACATCATTAACTTTTGCAGTTCCCTCAGGTCCATCTAATTCAAATGCAGATCCGCCCTGAGGAGTTACAATGATATAATCTGTACAAGTCCCTTGCCAGTCTTGATCTGTATCCATGCTATCATCTCCAGCATTCCAAATCAAGGCTTTTGAAACGCTAACGGTACCACCAAACCACTCTATACCATCATCCTGATTTGCTACGACTTCAACACCTTCAATGGTTGTCCCTGTTCCAACTCCTCCCAAGGTCAAACCGTTAATTTCATTTCCTTCACCAATATTTGACCCACCATGACGAATAGAGATATAACTAATCGTACCTGAATTATCCGCCGCATCAGTACCACCATAAAGACCATTAATATCTGTAGTAGGAATTCCTTCAATATTTGTTTCAGCAGCATCATCACCTAGTGAACTAGGCGCATTTCCTAATACAATAATACCACCCCAAAGACCAGACACATCAGGCTCCAAATTGGGCGAAACATTTCCTCCAGGTTGAACTTCATCAACTACTGACGTAAAAATTATCGGAGCACTTGCCGTTCCTTGAGCATTTAAAGTTCCTCCTCTGGCTATTAAGAGAGCAGTAGCATTAGCCCCAGCGCCATATTCTCCTTTGACAATAGTACCCGGCTCAATGGTAAGTGTTGCTCCTGAAGTTACAGCTATTCTACCAGCTAAAATATACACGGAATCACTGGACCAAGTAACATCACTTGTAATATTACTAGAAATAGTAACTTCAATACCTTCAATTACTGTCACTGTCACTGTATCTATTTCGGTTTCGGTAACCGTTACTGTATCAGTTTCGGTAACAGTTACTGTATCCGTTTCGGTAACAGTTTCAGTAACCGTTACTGTTTCCGCATCATCGTCGCAGGCTAGGAAGAAAAGTAAGCTTGTGAAAGTAAGCGCTATGATAAATTTTTTCATCTGTTTTAAGTTATAATTTTTGTTTTAAAATATGGTTTTTTGAACCCATTCGTTGAGCCCAATCATTTTTACAAAAATGGATCCAGAGTGTTAACTATTTGGTGTTTAATTGTTACCTTTTCGTTA
>MDTB01040076.1_pt1 | contig 13790 bp, 14 predicted proteins | sample 811161 | NCBI WGS metagenome assembly MDTB01 (sample SAMN05326650, study PRJNA326480) | marine metagenome | isolation source: seawater | place: Mediterranean Sea | collected 2009
AGCCGCGTCAAATTTATACAAAATTTTTAGAATAATTAAAAAAAATGGTTATAGAAAAATTCAAATAAGCAAAATTCCGAATTTAGGCTCTGGCATAGCAATTAATGATAGGATAAGACGTGCATCAAAATCTTAAATGAATCTTATAGTAAAAAATCTTGTAAAAAAATTTAAATCTACTGTTGCCGTAGATAATATTAGTTTTGAAATTGAAAAAAATAAGACATTAGGACTTTTAGGGCCAAACGGATGCGGAAAAACTACTTCTATTGGTATGATGTTGGGCTTGATCACTCCAACCAAAGGAGAAATTTTTATAGACGGAATTCAATTAAATTCTAAAAATCGTATTAAATTATTAAGTTTTATGAATTTTGCATCTCCATACATCGAGTTACCAAAAAAACTAACAGTAAGACAAAATCTTGAAGTTTATGCTCGATTGTACGGCGTTAATAACAAAATTGAGAGAATAGATGAATTAATTGAAGATTTAAGTTTAAGTAAATTTTTATATAAAAATACAGGTGAATTATCATCTGGACAAAAAAATAGAGTTTCACTGGCGAAATCATTAATCAATAAACCTAAGTTACTTTTCTTGGATGAACCAACTGCAAGCTTAGATCCTGATGTAGGGGATTTTGTGAGAGAGTATTTGGAAAAGTATAAAAATAAAAATGAACTTACAATGTTATTAGCATCGCATAATATGAAAGAAGTGGAAAGATTATGTAACAAGGTAATAATGATGAAACAAGGTAAAATTGTTGATAACGGAACGTGCCGAGAATTAATAAAAAAACATGGTAGAGAAAATCTCGAAGATACTTTTTTGAAAATAGCTAGGAGTAAGAATGAATTGGAATAAAATATTTGCCTTAAGCTTAAGGCATATCTATTTAATTAAAGGATCTTTTCCAAGAATTTTAGATTTGATATATTGGCCGACTATTCAAATATTTCTATGGGGATTTATATCCAAATTTTTTACATTAAATTCTACATTTTATGAAAATACTGTTGGTATAATTTTAAGCGCAGCGATACTTTATGATTTTCTTTTCAGATCAAGTATTAGCTATAATATGATGTTCCTAGAGGAAATATGGAGCAGAAATTTTACGAATTTATTTATTGCACCGATAAAATTAAGTGAAATTATTGCAGCACTAACATTTACAGCAATATTTAGAACTATGATTGGTCTAGTGCCTGCTGCACTTCTTGCAATACCTTTTTTCGGAGTATCTATTTTAAAAATAGGTACACCACTTATCTTTTTACTTATAACTTTATATATATTTGGAGTTACTTTGGGTCTTCTAGTAACTTCGGGTTTAGTGAGATTTGGACCATCTTTTGAGAATATTGCTTGGGCAAGTTTATTTTTTTTAGCTCCTTTGGGATGTATTTATTATCCTATAGAAATACTTCCCGAATGGCTTCGAATAATTGCTAAATTACTCCCCTTAGTTCATATTTTTGAAGAAATGAGAAATATCTTAATTTATGATATAATAAATTATTCTCAAATATTAAAAGCTATAATTATTTCCTTTTTATATTTTGTGATTGGGGTTACTACATTTTATTTATCATATAGTGGAGCTAGAAATAGAGGGACTTTAATAAATATTGGAGAATAAGCATGCATAAAAATATTGATAAAATTAAAAAGCTAGAGGGATCTCCCCAGATTGTAAAAAACTTATTCTCAAAAACAGAGTTAGAAAAATTTCTAAATCTTTATAATAATTTACCCACGACAGTTCATAACAAAAAACAGAACGTTATAAAGAAAAGATGGCTTAAGAATTATGACAAAGAATTAGAAAATCTATTTTGTAATAAAGTAAAAAGTGAAATCGGTGAATTTAAAATGGATAATCTCAAAGATGAAAAAAGTGAGGATATTTTAGGTCTTTTTCAAGAAAGTTATAATCCTATTGGTTTACATGTTGATGCTGGATTTAATTTAGATGAAATAATTTTCAAACAAACTTTAATTCCGCTCACTTCTAAAGGTAGTACTGTTATATTCAAAAATAAATTTTATGGAAATTCTACAAACTTTACAATTGATGAAAATGAGTTGATGATTAAAAATCTTAAATATGGTCAAAATATTAGATCATCTCAACATTTAGAAATTTTCGAAAAGAAATCTTTTAATAAAAAAGACCATGAGAAATACTTAAAACATGAAAAAATTGAAAATCTTTCAGGTCTAGAAATTGATATAGTTTACGAATGGGAATTAGGTTCGATGTTAATTTTTGACAGAACAAGATTACACTGTTCTTCTTCAGAAATTGATGGAAAAAAAATCGGTTTAACAACTTTTACTAAAAAATAGCTTTAATGGCAATTTACGATTGTTTTCAATACTTTAATGAGGACCACATGGTTGAACTCCGCTTAAATATATTAAATAAATATATAGATTACTTTGTGATTTCTGAGTCAACAAAGACGCACCAGGGAAAATCAAAAAAAATTAATTTCAATATAAATAAATTTGCAAAGTTTAAACATAAAATAAAATTTATCATAGCTGATTACAAAAAAGAAATCAGTTTTGATAATCATACAGGTGGTGAGTCACCAGTAGAGCAACACCAAAGAAATTCTTTAATAGAAGGTATAATAGACGCGAAACCAGACGATTATATCGTTCTTTCGGACTCTGATGAAATTCCAGATTTCACAAAAATTAAAAATATAGATAAAACCAAAAAATATTTGGCATTTTCTCAAAAGATGTTCATGTATAAACTAAATCTTCAAAATTTAAATGAAAGTAATTGGATTGGATCTAAAATTACAAAAAAAAAATACATTAAATCCATGCAAGATTTAAGAAATTTAAAATTTAAAAAATATCCTTTTTGGAGGATAGACAAGTATAATCAAGAAATTATTAAAGGTGGATGGCATTTTTCTTTTTTACAAACTCCGGAGCAAATACTTACAAAAATTAAATCTTTTTCTCATGGGGAGTTTAATAAAGAAAGTATTAATGAAAAAAAAATTCAAGAAAAAATATTAAAAAATGAGGATATATTTGAACGTAATACAAAACTTAAAAAAGTTACCATAGATAATAATTATCCTGATTACATAATTGATAACAAAGAAAAATTAGCTAGCTGGATAATTTAGAATGGTGCGCCGGATAGGAGTCGAACCCATAACCTCCGGAGCCGAAATCCGGCGCTCTATCCAGTTGAAGCTACCGGCGCAATGGTAATAATTTAGATTAATTTATGAATAATACAATTAAATTTTCTGTTGATCGTCAAAATAGCGGAAAAAGATTGGATATTTTTTTAGCAGAAAATATTAAAAAATATACACGATCTTTTCTTAAAAAATTAATTGAGGAAAAACAAGTAAAATTAAACAACACTTTGCTTTTTTCACCATCTACAAAGATAAAATTTAAAGATCAAATTATAGTAAATATTATTCAGAAAAATGACCAAAATATTGTTCCTAAAAAGATAAAATTAGATATAGTTTTTGAGGATGAAGATATTTTAGTCCTGAATAAACCTAAAGGAATGGTTGTCCATCCCGGAGCGGGGAATAATAAAGATACTTTAGTCAATGCATTACTTTTTAAATATAAAAAAAATTTATCTAATGTAAATGGCGCTTTAAGACCAGGCATAGTACATAGAATTGACAAAGAAACTAGTGGATTATTAGTGGTGGCAAAAAATAATCTAGCACACTCAAATTTAGGTGTCCAATTTAGTAATCACACAATAAAAAGAAAATATTTATGTTTATCTTGGGGAGTTGTTAGGCCCCTTAATGGAAAAATAAATACATTAATTACTAGAGATAAAAAAAATCGTCAATTAATGACTGTTAGTGATTTCAATGGAAAAAAAGCAATAACTAATTACAAAACAATTAAAATTTTTAATATAACAGATATTCCAAAAATAAGTTTGATTGAATGCGAATTAGAAACTGGGCGAACTCACCAAATAAGAGTTCATTTAAAGTATAAAGGTACTTCTCTACTTGGAGATAAGCAATATGGAAAAAAAAATAACAAATTTAAAAAAATTAATAATGAATTTTATATAAAATTAAATAAATTATCTGGCCAAGCATTACATGCTAAAACTTTAGAATTTATTCATCCTAGAACCAAAAAATTGATGAGTTTTAATTCTGATTTGCCAGATAGTTTTGAGAAAATATTGAAATTACTTGAAAATTTAAGTGCTTGAAAAAATTAAATACATATATAATTATTATTCATGGTTGAAAAAAATAAAATTAGTAATCTTCCAACACCTTCGGTAGGAGGTTTATCTGTTTATTTAGCTCAGATTAAAAAATTCCCAATGCTTGATGCAGAGGAAGAATACATGTTAGCCAAAAATTGGAGGGAGAGCGGTAATTTAAAAGCTGCTCACAAATTAGTTACTAGCCACTTAAGATTGGTTGCTAAAATTGCAATGGGTTATCGTGGATATGGTCTTCCGGTAAATGAGTTAGTATCAGAGGGAAATATAGGTTTAATGCAAGCAGTAAAGAAATTTGACCCAGATAAAGGATTTAGACTTGCCACATATGCAATGTGGTGGATAAAGGCTTCAATTCAAGAGTATGTCTTACGATCTTGGAGTTTGGTTAAAATGGGAACTACAACTGCTCAAAAAAAACTTTTTTTTAACTTAAAGAAACTTAAAAACCAAATAGCACCAGAACAAGATGGAGACTTGAAAGATGATCAAGTAAATGAAATATCAAAAAGATTAAATGTAGAATCTCATGAAGTTGTAAATATGAATAGAAGAATGATGGGCCAAGAAAAATCATTAAATGATCCAATTAAAAAAGGAGAGACAGATGAATGGCAAGATTGGTTAGTTGATGATAGCTTAGATCAAGAGTTACTTATTTCTCAGAAACAAGAGTACGATGATAAAAAAGAATTACTAAATAGCGCAATGAAAATTTTAAATAGTAGAGAGAAGGAAATAATTATTGCTAGAAGACTCTCGGAAGATCCAAAAACTCTAGAGGAACTAAGCAAAAAATACAAAATTAGTAGAGAAAGAATTCGTCAAATAGAAACAAAAGCTTTTGAAAAATTACAAAAATCAATGATTAATGCAAGTAGGTCGAAAAACTTGCTTCCTGCAAATTAATTATTAAAGGGGTCTTCAACTAAAATTGTATCTTCTCTTTCGGGGCTTGTGGAAATACTTGATATGCTAGCTCCAATAAAATCTTCAAGTGAATGTATATATTTTTTTGCATTTTCAGGTAGGTCTTTTATATTTCTAATACCTTCTGTTTTAGTTTTCCATCCAGGAAATGTTCTATAAATTGGTTTAATTTTAAATTGGTCTTCAGATGCAGCAGGTAAATAATCAATTTTTTTTCCGTTCAATTCGTACTCTATGCACATTTTAATTTCATCAAGTTCATCTAATACATCTAATTTAGTTAAGGCTATTCCATTTATTCCAGATATTTTTATTGTTTGTCTAACTAAAACTGCATCAAACCAACCGCATCTTCTTTTTCTAGCAGTTACAGTTCCAAATTCTTTTCCTCTTTTGCCTAAATTTTCTCCTATCTCATTTTCTAGCTCTGTTGGAAAAGGTCCACTTCCTACTCTAGTAGTATAAGCTTTAGTAATACCTAACACATAACTAATCTTATCTGGGCCTGATCCCGAACCTGTTGCAGCCATTGCTGGAACAGTATTTGATGACGTAACAAAAGGATAAGTGCCATGATCTACATCTAAGAGTATACCTTGAGCCCCTTCAAAAAGTATTTTTTTTCTATCATTATTAAATTGATCTAATTTTAACCAGACAGGTTGAGCAAATCTTAAAATTTCCGGGGCTATTTTTAATAATTCTTTTTTCAAATCATTTTTTTTAAAAATTTTTTTATTCAAACCTTTTCTAATCGCATTGTGGTGTTGTAATACATTTTCAAGTCTATGATCTAAATTACTCTCTGATCTCAAATCCATAACTCTAATTGATCTTCTTCCGACTTTATCCTCGTAACAAGGTCCGATGCCTCGTCTAGTTGTACCAATTTTTCCTTTTCCAGCCGCATCCTCTCTTATTTCATCCATCTCTTGATGAAACGGAAGTATTAACGATGCAGACTCGGAAATCATAAAATTTTCTGGTGTTACATCCACTCCTTGCTTTTTAATTTCTTCAATTTCATCTAGTAATGCCCAAGGATCAATAACTACCCCATTTCCAAGAATTGAGACTTTACCTTTTCTTACAATACCAGACGGAAGTAGTCTTAACTTAAATACTTTTTTATCAATAACAAGAGTATGACCAGCATTATGACCACCTTGAAATCTAACAACAACATCGGCTTCGCTTGATAGCCAATCAACTATCTTACCTTTACCCTCATCTCCCCACTGTGAACCAACTACTACTACATTTTTCATTTATCGAATTTTTTATTTATACTGATAGAATTTAAATGATTTATCGGACCATTTCCTTTTCCAAAGTTAAGTTTACATTTTATTGCCTCATTAACATATTTAATTCCTTGCTCACAGGATTTAATCAGATCTTTTCCACATGATAAATTTGTTGCAATTGAAGAGGATAAGGTGCAACCGGTTCCATGTGTATTTTTTGTTTTATATTTTTTACTTTTAAATACTTTTATCATTTTTTTATTAACTAAAATGTCACTCATCTTTTTTGACTTTAAATGACCTCCTTTAATAAGAACGTTTTTAGCTCCTAAACTATTTAATATTTTTCCAGCTTTAATCATATCTTTTATAGAATTAATTTTAATTTTCGTAAGTATTTCTGCTTCTGGAATATTAGGTGTTATTAATAAAGTTTTTTTCATTAATTTTTTTTTGATATACTTTATTGCGGTATTGTTTATTAATTTTGTTCCACCTTTAGCAATCATTACTGGGTCCAGTACTAATTTATTTACCTTAATTTTTTTTAACGATTTAATTACTGCCAAAATAACTTCCTTTGAATGTAACATGCCGATTTTAATCGCATCTGGCTTAATATCCTTGGCTGAAAATTCGATTTGGTTGCTTATATCTTTAGGTCTAATTGCTATTATCGATTTTACTCCTGTTGTATTTTGGGCAGTTACAGCAGTTACTGCTGTCATAGCGTAACTACCTAAAGAGGTAACAGTTTTTATATCTGCCTGAATTCCTGCACCACCAGATGAATCTGAACCAGCTATAATGAGCACTTTAGATTTCGGTTTCATCCATCAATTATTTTTTTTTTAATTAGATTAATACATTTATTTATCAAAGAACTGTTGAATGACTCACACATAATTCTTATTTTGGGTTCTGTTCCTGATGGCCTGACAAGTAATCTACCTTTATTTTTGATTAGCTTATTTGCTAATTTAATTGCTTTCTTACATTCAAAAGAGTCAATAATTTTTTTATCTTTAACCTCTATATTTAAAAGTTTTTGAGGAACTGGTTTATATACTTTAAATATTTCACTAGCTAGTTTACCTTTTCTTAAAGCAAATAGAGTCTCTAACGCAACTAAAAGACCATCTCCAGTAGTAGCAAATTTTCCTAATATTATATGACCTGATTGCTCACCACCTAAGTTAAAGTTATTTTTTTTCATCATTTCTTTTACATATCTATCACCAACTTTTGATCTTTTAAAATTAATTTTTTCTCTGTGAAAAAATTTTTCTAAACCATAATTGGACATTAAAGTTCCAATTACTCCACCCCTTAAAATTTTTTTTCTTTTCCATCTTTTTGCAATCATTGCAATAATTTGGTCACCATTGATTATTTGAGATTTTTCATCACACATAATAACTCTGTCAGCATCGCCATCTAAAGCTATTCCAAGATCAGCTTTAAATTTTCTTACACTTCTTTTAAGAACTACGGGAAATGTTGAGCCGCATTTATGATTTATATTTAAACCATTTGGTTTTACCCCCAGAGATAAAACTTTAGCACCAAGACCAGACAATATTTTTGGAGCAGATTTATATCCTGCTCCATTAGCACAATCTATTACTATTCTGATACCTTTAAGATTAAAATTTTTTGGAAAATTATTTTTTAAGATTTGAATATATTTATCATTTCCATCTTCAAGCCTTTTTACTCTTCCTAATAATTTTGGTTTTGATAATTGGTTCATTGTTTTGGTATCAATTAAATTTTCAATTTTTTTCTCGATTTTGTCTGATAATTTCATGCCGTCTGGACCAAATAATTTCAGCCCGTTATCGTGAAAAGGATTATGAGATGCGGTAATCATTATCCCCAGATTAGCTTTCATCTCTTTTGTAAGCATGGCCAATCCATTTGTTGGAAGTGGCCCTAATGTATATATGTGCATCCCAGCAGATGCCAATCCTGATACCAAAGCTGGTTCTAGAGTATATCCAGATAACCTAGTATCTTTTGCTATAATCGCGATTTGTTTTTTTTTTTTTAAATTTTTAAAGTATGTTCCGGCTGCTAATCCAAATTTAAAAAATTTCTCACCATTAATATTGGCAGTATTAACAGTTCCTCTTATTCCGTCTGTTCCGAAATATTTTTTTTTTCATTTATTTATTAATTTTTCATATACTAAAATACCTTGTTTAACTTCCTCGACATTATGTACCCTAAAAATTCTTATCCCCTGAGATAAAGAAAATAAAATTGAAGATAAAGTTCCCCCAATTTTTTCTTTAGTATCATATGGACCAGAAATTTGACTAATAAATCTTTTTCTAGATGTTCCAATTAATACAGGAAAACCAAGTGAATGAAATACAGAAATATTTTGCAAAATCATCAAATTATGTTTCAAGTTTTTACCGAAACCAATTCCGGGATCTAAAATGATTTTATTATTATAATCATCTGATTTAAATTTATTAATTTGGTTTTCAAAAAAATCATAAATATCTAATAAAACGTGATTATAAGAGGGATTTAATTGCATAGTTTGAGGAGTGCCTTGCATGTGATGAATTATTTTCCATAAATTTTTATTTTTTATTAATTCAAAAGATTTTGGGTCAAATTTAAAGCAGGAAACATCATTAATAATATCTACATTATTTTTAATAGAAAAATTCATGACTAAGGATTTTCTAGTGTCTATTGATAATAATGTTTTAGGAAATCTTTTTTTAAATTGTTCTATTACTTTTTTCACTCTTTGAAGTTCATATTTTTGAGATACAATTTTTGACCCTGGTCTAGTGGACTCTCCTCCTATATCTATAATTTCTGCACCAGCTTTTTTCATTTGATCAATTTTATGAATAGCTTTTTTAATTGAATTAAATTTACCTCCATCTGAAAAGCTATCCGGTGTCATATTTAAAATCCCCATAAGCATATGTTTTTTTGTTCCTAAAAATTTTTTTTTAGAAGTTATTTTCTTTATATCTTGCGATATTTTATATTTGATAATTAAAGGCAATTTTTTAATATTTTTAATATCAATAATTTTTGACTTAATTTTTTTACTCTCTCTGATAAAGATCTCAATTTGATTAAATGAAATAGTGTTATCTCCACAAAGCGGGAGAGTTATTTTTTTCTTTACTAATTTTTTAGAGTTAGATCCGTAAAAAAAATTACACGCGCGTGTGTAATATTTTTTCATTTTTTTTTAAACTGCTGGCTTTGGTTTTAATCCTAAGGATCCAAGAGCAGATGATGCTTTGCCATCATCTTCATCTTCTTCTTTAAAAGACCTTGTTGGTTTAATATTTTTCAAAATTAAATCTCTAATTTCGTCCCCTGAAAGTGTTTCGTAAATTAAAAGAGCTTTAGCTAATTTGTGCAAATCATCTATCTTTTCTGTAAGCACTTTTCTAGCTCTTTCATAACCAGTATCAACGATTTTTTTAACTTCTAAATCAATTTTTTTTGCAGTTTCCTCTGACATATTTTGTTGTTTAGTGACTGACCTTCCAAGAAAAACTTCCTCTTCATTTTCTCCATAAGCTAAGGGACCTAACTCCTTGCTCATTCCATATTTAGTTACCATATTTTTTGCCATTTTAGTTGCCATATCTATATCTGAAGAAGCCCCTGATGTGACTTTATCGTGACCAAAAATTATTTCTTCAGCTATTCTTCCCCCCATAGCTACGGCTATGTCTGAATACATTTTTTCTCTAGTAACTGATAATTGATCTCTTTCCGGCAGTCTCATAACCATTCCTAAGGCCCTTCCTCTAGGAATAATTGTAGCTTTATGTATTGGATCGGATGCTTTTTCATTTAAAGCAACAATCGCGTGACCACCCTCATGATATGCAGTAAGTTTCTTTTCATCCTCCGACATAACCATAGATCTTCTTTCAGCTCCCATCATTACTTTATCTTTTGCCTCTTCAATATCAGACATTGTTACAACCCTTTTATTTTTTCTAGCTGCTAACAAAGCTGACTCATTAATTAAATTTGCTAAATCTGCTCCAGAAAATCCTGGAGTGCCTCTTGCTATAGTTCTTAATTTTACGTCTGGGCCAGTGCTAATTTTTTTAACGTGTACTTTTAATATGGCCTCTCTACCAATAATATCTGGATTACCGACCACTACTTGCCTATCAAATCTACCAGGTCTTAGTAAAGCTGGATCCAACACATCTGGTCTATTGGTTGCGGCAATTAAAATAATTCCCTCATTGGTATCAAAACCGTCCATTTCAACGAGTAGTTGGTTAAGAGTTTGTTCTCTTTCGTCGTTTCCGCCACCTAATCCCGCGCCTCTGCTTCTTCCAACTGCGTCTATTTCGTCTATAAAAATAATACATGGGGAGTGTTTTTTCCCTTGTTCAAACATATCTCTTACTCGAGACGCCCCAACTCCTACAAACATTTCTACAAAGTCTGAACCCGAGATTGAAAAAAAAGGCACGTTTGCTTCTCCAGCTATTGCTTTTGCTAGCAAGGTTTTACCTGTTCCTGGCGGGCCAATTAAAAGAGCACCCTTTGGAATTTTTCCACCTAGACGACTAAATTTTTTTGGGTCTTTTAAAAATTCTACTATTTCCTCAACCTCTTCTTTAGCTTCCTCTACACCCGCTACATCGTTAAAAGTAACTTTACCCTGGGCTTCGTTTAATAGCTTCGCTTTTGATCTTCCAAATCCCATTGCTCCGCCTTTGCCTCCCTGCATCTGTCGCATAAAGAAAATCCATACACCTATAAGCAAAAGCATAGGAAACCATGACAGTAAGATTCCAAGAAGAGATGGCATCTTATCTTCTTGGGGGGCCGCTACAATACTTACACCTTTTGATGAAAGTTTTTCTACTAGCTCAGGATAATTTGGGGAATAAGTTTTAAATTCTTTACCGTCAGCTAAAACTCCGGAAATATTGTTTCCCTGAATTTGCACTTCTACTACTCTACCTGCATCAACCTCATTTAAAAAATTAGAGAATGGTAAAGAACTTCTTTCAGAACTTATTTTATTTGGGTTCTGGAACATATTAAATAGTCCTACAGAAAGTAGAACTATAATTGCCCACATTATTAAATTTTTTACGTTCATAATATTTAAATAATCATTAATTATTATTTAACAAGTATATTTTAATATTTAATAAGATGTAAATAAGACAAAAAGTGACGAATTTGGGTAAAAGTTAAGCTTTTTCAATTTTTAAGCACAAATTCTCTCCTTTTTTGAAAAAAATACACCCTCCAAGAGTTGATCTCTTAAAGTCTCTCTTATTAAGATTTGTTATTAAAGTCTCTACTTTCTTAGATCTTACTGAATAATAATTTTTTTTAAGTTGTTTTATGGACTCATTAATCAGTTCTATCTTTATATCGTTGTTAAGAGCTTTATATTTTTTAAAATTGATTAAAATTTCTTGGTTAGCTTTCTTGATTAGATCTTGAAAAATTTTATTTAAATAAACATCTAATGTAATTTTACTAAGAGATAAGTTTTGAATAGATTTAAAAATTTTTTCATATTTAATACCACTTCTCTCTAAAGGTTTTTTTAAATGTCTTACTTTTGTTCTTAGGTATTTTGTATTATTATTTGATGGGTCAATGAAATACTTGCCAAAAATATTTTTTGATATTTTAATCAATTTTTTTTTTTTAGTGTCTAACAAAGGTCTGAATAGACTTACTTGACTGTTTATCTTGGTAATGGTTTTCATTGCGGATAAACCTTTTAAACCGCTTCCTCTTGAAAGTCTTATAAAAAAGGTTTCAACCTGATCCTCTAAATTATGAGCAGTGAGAATTACTTTCACTTTATTTTTTTTGCAGAAATCTTGAAGAATATCATACCTAATATTTCTTGCTTCAGCCTGTACATTTTTAGTTACTTTTTTCTTATTCGTTAAAATTTTTAAATTTATTTTTTTTTTTTTAGTAAACTTTTAACTTGTAGAGCCTCTTGGTTGGAATTTTTTCTTATTTTATGATCAACTAATACGTAGTAAAACTTAGTTTTTTTATGAAAATTATAAGCATTTGTGAGAGCTACTAATGCGAGACTGTCTGGGCCTCCAGATACTGCAACTAAATACTTTTTTTTATTCAAGGAATCTAATTTTATTTTAAAATTTAGAAATATATTCGATAAATCTTTAAATCTTTTAAAAATATCTTTAAGATTTACACTTGAATTTTTTTTGCTCATATTGAGCTTTTTGTAGCACAGACTTATTCGCTTTTGGATACTCTTTTTCAATTCCAGAAATCATTTTACACCCTTGATCTTTTTCACCCAATTGAACCATAGTTATTCCAAGCTTCAAAAGATTATCAGGGGCTTTTTTACTTTTTGGGTAATTTTGATAACCATCAAGATAAGCTGTTGCCGCATCAGAGTATAATTGTCTAATCCTAAAAGTTTCGCCATACCAATACTGAGCACTTCCAGCAAGATCATGATCTTTATTTTTATCTATAAATTCTTTTAATGCAAATTCTGCGGTTTCATAATCACCTATTTTCATAAAACTTACTGCAAATTCATATTGATCCTCTGCGGGTTTATTGGGAAGTAATGAATCCCTTTTTTCAGGAACTTGAGAAATAACAGTCTGTGCACTTTCAATTGAATTGATTGATTGTTCCTTTGGTAAGTTAGTAGTCTGATAACCAGGGGCTTTACCAAAATCCTGCGGCTTTGTAGATCCTGGAAGAACTGTTTGTTTTTCCGAGGACTCACTTACTGTTCCATTTTCTAAATCTGTAAATCTTAGTTGTGTGTCAGATTGAATTTTTGTGACACGCGTTGATAGTTTATCTAGTTTAAAGTTTACCTCCTCAAATTTATTTGTAAGTTCTCTAAACTGATTCTCTATTTCATTTAGTTTTAATAGATGTTTAGTCATTATATCCTCATTCAATCCGTCTGAGCTTATTGTGCTTGTGGGGTTAGTTGAAACAATATCAGATTTTTGGTAAACAGCTTTTTCCAATGTTTTAAGATCTTTAGTAATCACTTGAATTTGATCGGAAATTGCCTTTAGGTAAATTTCTTCTTCTTCTGCGTAAACAGAATGAATAAAAAATATTAATATAGCTGATAAAAAAAACTTTTTAAGTTTTATATCTGTAAACATGATTCATTCTTAATTAGATAAAATGGCAAAAAAAAGACCCCTTAATTTTTAGTTAAGGGGTCTTTGTATTAGTAAAATATTGATTAGTTTACTTTAACTGTTACAGATCTTCTGTTTTGAGACCAAGCTAACGGTGATGAAGCTGGGTTAACAGGTTTTTCTTTACCATAACTTAT
>MDTB01102919.1_pt1 | contig 13790 bp, 10 predicted proteins | sample 811161 | NCBI WGS metagenome assembly MDTB01 (sample SAMN05326650, study PRJNA326480) | marine metagenome | isolation source: seawater | place: Mediterranean Sea | collected 2009
AAGTAGAATTATTATTTTTAATATAAGGAATAGTGTGTGCTCCGCATTTATTACCCATCAAAAGCGAGTCGCATTGAGTATAATTTCTAGAGTTACTTGCTTTATTTTTAATTTCTACAAGACCTCTGTACATATTATCTGCTTTTCCTGCAGAAATACCTTTTGAAATTATTCTACTTTTAGTATTTTTTCCCAAATGTATCATCTTCGTTCCAGTATCAGCTTTTTGATGATTGTTAGTGATTGCAATTGAATAGAATTCTCCAACTGAGTTATCTCCTTGTAAAATACAACTAGGGTATTTCCATGTTATAGCTGAACCAGTTTCAACTTGTGTCCAGGAAATTTTTGAATTCTTTCCTCTACAAGCTCCTCTCTTTGTTACAAAATTATAAATTCCGCCTACACCATTTTCGTCTCCAGGATACCAATTTTGCACTGTCGAATATTTTATTTCAGCATCATCTAATGCAACAAGTTCAACGTTGGCTGCATGAAGTTGGTTTTCATCTCTCATAGGAGCTGTGCAACCTTCTAAATAACTTACATAACTTCCTTTATCAGCAATAATTAATGTCCTTTCAAACTGGCCAGTTTCTGATGCATTAATTCTAAAATATGTTGATAGTTCCATTGGGCATCTCGTATTTGGCGGGATGTAAACGAATGACCCATCTGTAAATACAGCAGAATTTAACGTAGCAAAATAATGATCACTTAATGGAATTACAGAACCAAGATACTTCTTTACTAAATCAGGATGTTTCTGAATAGCTTCGGATATTGAGCAAAAAATTATACCTAATTTTGTCAACTCGCCCTTAAAAGTTGTTGCAACTGAAACTGAGTCAAAAACAGCATCAACAGCTATTCCGTTTAATCTTTTTTGTTCATCTAGAGGAATTCCAAGTTTTTTATAAGTCTCCAAAATCTTTGGATCTATTTCATCTAAACTTTTAGGTTTTTCTGATACGCTTTTAGGTGCAGAATAATAATACAAATCTTGATAATTAATTTTTGGATATTTTGGTTTCTGCCAGTTAGGTTCTTTTAGGGCTTTTAACCTATTAAAAGCTTTCAGTCTCCACTCTAACATCCATTTTGGCTCTTTTTTTATATTTGAAATAAATTTAATTGTCTCCTCATTCAAACCCTTCGGGGCTTTAATATTTTCTACATCAGTAGTAAAGCCGTACTTATATTCTTGAGAATTTTTTAAATCTTCTGTGTTCATTTGTTTGTTATTTGACCTTTTTTAACTAAATCTTGTAATTTTACTTTTTCAAAAAAACTATTTATATGTTGATCCAGTTGATCCCAAAGATTATGGGTAATACACTTCGAAGATTTGTTGTTGCAACCTTTTTTAGACTCTTTTTTGCAATTCAAGGTTTTTATTTCTTCATCAACTGCTGAAATTATATTGGAGATTTTTATTTCTTCAGGAGAAGCATCTAATACATATCCTCCCTTTGCGCCTCTGACGCTTTTTACTAAGTTATCTTGTTTAAGTTTAATAAATATTTGTTCTAAATAAGCTAAAGAAATATTTTGCCTTATAGAAATATCAGTCAAGCTTATAGGGCCTTTATCTTTAAATAAGGCTAGATCTGCCATAGCCATTACAGCGTACCTACCTTTAGTTGTTAATTTCATAATTATTGCATTTATTACAGTATTTATAGAGTTAATCCTACTGTTTTAGTATGAATTAAAAAAAATTATTTGCCGCATAAAAACATGTTATAAACGATTACTTTTTTTTAAAAATAATAATCATTATCAAGTATGAAACCAAAAAGTTTAGAGATTTTTATACCAGGGCCTGCTGGAAGACTCGAAGCAAAATATTATAAAAATCCTAAGTTTGGTTCCCCAGTAGCAATCGTATTACATCCACATCCTCAATACGGAGGAACAATGAATAATAGAATAGTGCAATTAATGTATAATATTTTTTTAGAAAATGGTTTTTCAGTAATTAAAGTAAACTTTAGAGGTGTAGGAAAAAGTGATGGGGTTTTTGATAATGGTCAGGGGGAATTATCTGATGCCGCAGCTGCTTTAGATTGGATTGAAAGACAAAACTTAGATTATAGTCAGTGTTGGGTTTCTGGATTTTCATTTGGATCACTAATTTGTATGCAGCTAATAATGAGAAGACCCGAAGTCAATAATTTTGTCGCTGTTTCTCCACAGCCCAATGTTTATGATTTTTCTTTTCTTGCCCCATGCCCAACATCAGGTCAAGTAATTTACAGTGATAATGATGAGTTAGTAACTAAAGAAAGTATTAACGAATTAGACAATAGAATTAAAAGTCAAAAAGGTGTTGAGGTAATTTTTTCTAAGATTAAAAATTCTAATCACTTTTTCAAAAATAAAGAAAAAGAATTAGCAATAGAAATAGAAAAATATTTAAAAGAAAAAACTGCTTTAATTTAATATTTAATATATTTGCCACCTAATGAAGGACGCTTGCACCCGGTAGTACTTGGAAAAGATATAGGAAGATTCATTATAGATCTTACCGCTAAAAAAGCGAAAGCTTGTGACTCTACAAAATCACCGTTCACTTTATAATCATCAATTAATTTAAAATTTATATCATTGTATAAATTATCTTCAATTTTCTTTAATAAAACTTTATTTTTTCTTCCTCCACCACAAATAAGAATTTCTTTTATTTTTGGATTTGAGTTTAATATTGTGGAAGTCAATTCTTGTCCTATGATACTTGCTGTAAATTCTGTAAGAGTCGCTACACCATCCTCGAGTGATAATCCCCTCGCAAATGAAATATCAAAATCATTAGTGTCAAAAGATAGTTTTTTTTTATTTTCTCTATTTGCATATAGTTCTTGTGCTTGCTCAAAAATAATTTCATTTTTTGTTCCGCTTAAAGCTAAATTTCCGTCTTCATCAAATTTTTTATTTGAATTATTTCTAACCCAAGAGTCAATTAGACAATTTCCTGGTCCAAGATCTTTGCTATAAAGTTCATTTAGATTATTTTTTTCTTTCACAATAGTAATATTGGAAATTCCCCCTATATTTAGAAAACAAACTGGGAGTTTAATTTTGTGTTGTAAGGCTATTAAGTGGTGAAACACAGGAGCTAACGGTGCGCCTTGCCCTCCATTCAAAATATCATTACTTCTAAAGTCATATATAATTTTTTTTTTGGTTAGTTGACCTAAAAGTTTTCCGTTACCTAATTGCCTTGAAATTTTTTCTTTAAAATTATGATAAATAGTTTGACCATGAAATCCAATAATAGTTTCGTCATCAATTTTTAATTTTTTAATTATCTCAGCGTGGAAAATTGTAATTTTTCTTTCTAAATCTTTTAATTCATTATCAAACTCTTCTAAATGAGAAATGTTGTGAATTTTTTCTTTTAGGCTGTGAATATCTCTATAAATATTAATATCATATTCAAAATATTTGTCTGTGATAACCTTATATTCGTTAAGTCCGTTAGTCTTAATTATAGATGCATCAACTCCATCTCCAGAAGTGCCGCTCATTAAACCTAAAGACATCCAATTTTTCTTCATATTTTTATTTATTTATAACAATATTTGTATAATAGTTACCAAAGTAAAGTATCACTATGAAAAATAACTTTTTACAAGAAATGCAAAAAAGAGGTTATATCAATCAATGCACAAATTTTGATAAATTGAGTGAAATTTGCAATAAAAATCCTATATCTGGATACATAGGTTTTGATTGTACTGCTAGGAGCCTTCATGTTGGAAGTTTATTGCAAATAATGATTTTGAAATTAATGCAGAAACATGGCCACAGACCAATCGTTTTATTAGGAGGTGGAACAACATTAATCGGAGATCCTTCAGGGAAAGATACGACTAGAAAAATGTTGGACACTGAGGAGATTAAAAAAAATATTGATAGCATCAAAAAGGTATTCAATAAAATTTTAGATACAACAAATAAAGATACTTCACCAATTTTTGTAAATAATGCTGAGTGGTTGACAAAATTAAAATATATAAATTTTCTAAGAGATGTAGGAAGTCATTTTACAATCAATAAGATGTTAACATTCGATAGCGTTAAGTTGAGATTAGATAGAGAACAATCACTAAGTTATATGGAATTTAATTATATGATTTTACAAGCGTATGATTTTTATGAATTATTTAAAAATAATGAATGCATCTTACAAATCGGGGGATCAGATCAATGGGGTAATATTGTGAATGGTGTGGACCTAATAAGAAGAAAGTTAAAAAAGGAGGCTTTTGGTATCACTTCTCCACTGATTACATTAGCCTCAGGAACAAAAATGGGGAAAACAGAAAAAGGTGCAATCTGGTTAAATGATGAGGAATTGTCTTCGTATGATTATTGGCAATTTTGGAGAAACACTGATGATCGTGATGTAAAAAGATTTATTAATTTCTTTACAGAAATCGAAGTTGATGAGGCAGAAAATATTTTCAAAAAAGAAAAAAATATTAATAATCTTAAAATATTATTAGCCAACGAAGCAACAAAAATTCTTCATGGCGAGGAGTCAGCAAAAAAAGCTGCGCAAACAGCTAAGGATACTTTTGAAGGAGGTGCAGTAGCATTAGGCTTACCTGAAATAAATATTAAAAAAGAGGAAGTTAAAAAGGGAATAAATATTTTAGATCTAATCGCAAACAATAAAATTTTATCATCAAAGAGTGAAGCTAGAAGAGTGATTGCAAATAAAGGTTTTAAGATAAATGATAAAGTGATTGATGATGAAAAAAAAATACTACAGTTAAATGATTTTGAAAAAAATATTTTAAAACTTTCTTACGGAAAAAAGAAACACTACCTGATTAAAATTAATTAGAAGCATTATTTCTATCAACAATTTTTTGTATAAACCTTGGTGTCAATGTTCTTATTGGATTAATAGTCGTTTTTATATTCCCTTTTGGTCCTTTCATTTTAAAGCTAATTCCAAACAATCCTTCTCCTACTTCTTTAGGAATAACAATATTTCCAATCACTGGAATCTTAGAAATCATTTTGTTCAAAGTTTTAGCAGGGACTAAAGTTCCTTTTAAACTCGTTAATCCTGTGTTGTCTTGATAGCCTTCAATTAAAACTGACATACTTGGGCCTAAAGCAAGAATTTCATTTATTCTTAAAATACTGTTATTTTTTTCCATATCTATTTCTAATAGATCAAAAGAAAGACCTTCTCCCTCAGCTAAATCAGCTAGGCCACCCAAATCTGCAAGTGATAATAATTTAATAACACCAGGGGCATTAACAACTTTGAAATTTTCAATTTTGAGTTTTGAATTTGATTCTGTACCATCAATCAGGGATGTAAAAAGTAGTTTACCTCCTGTGAGGCCTTTAAAAAAACTATATTCAGTTAATAGTGGTCGGGTAAGATCAGAATAAATTTCTAAGAATTTTTTTTCAGAGTCATTATCTTTTTTTAAAGAAATATCTAAAAAGTTACCTCCACCAAAATCTCCTTTAGATGAAATTTTAATAAATTTACCTTTTTTTATTTCTCCAATTAATCTAAAATTTTCAAGATTTTCGGAAAGTGGAACTTTAATATTTTTAAATTCAATTTCAATGTTATTGTTAATCTTATCAAATTTATTTTTTGTACCTTGTTGATTTAAAATCTTATGTAAATTAGTTGCATCAAACTTGCTACCTTTTATAGTAATTTTTTTATCCCACTGAATAGAAAAGTTATTATTTCTTGTGCTGATATTAATTGTCTTAAAGGACTCAAATTTATTATTTTTAAATTTTAAATTATTGAAACTAAAAAGATTATTTTTTTCCTTAAAATCAAGCTTTCTAAGATTAAAAATATTTTTATTCTTCTCGAACTCTACTGATATTTTTGCTATTTCACTTTTGGGTTTTTTGTAATTAATTAAATCTAAATCAAAATAATCTTTATAGTCAAAACTTGCAATTATTTTTAATAATTCACCTTTTAAATTACCGTCTATCTCCAGTTGTAAAAAGTCTTGATTATTAAATGAATATTTTCCATCAACATCTATCTTATAATTTTTTTTACTTACATCTAATTCAACTTGAGTATCTGAGAGAAAAATTTGTTTAATTTCCCTGATATTGAAATTATTTTTAATAGTTTCAAATAATTCGATTTTACTTTTTTTTACTTTACCAGAGAGCTTGTAATTAAAACTTGTTACTTTATAAGTTTTATCGAGATTAATAAAAATACTGTTATTAAAATTTCCATTTAATTCTTTTATACTTCCTGCTAAATTTAAGTTTTCTAATAAATTATTAAAATTTTTAATTTTTTTACTATTAAGATTTATACTTGAGATAAAATTTGAGTTTATTTTAATACCATTCTCTAAATTTAATTTTATATCGCCATTATTAATCTTAATATCATTTATTTCACCGAATATATTTTTTATCAAAATATCCTCTTTATCAGCAAAAAAACTTAAATTTGTATTTGATAATATTATATCTTTAAAAAGATCAGCTTTTAATTCTTTTACTTTTCCTTTAATTATATAATTTTTAAGTCTTCCATTATTATCTAGAAAAAACTCAATTTCTGAAATTAATTTTACTTTTCTAATTTTATTATTTAGAAAATTTTTGAAATTTGACGGTTTTATCAAATTAGAAAGTTCATTTAATTGTGTATTATTTAATTCATCTAAAGAAATATTAATTTTTTTTATTTTTAAATCTGTCTTTAGTAGGGGTAAAAAGTCTATATATACTTTTATATTTTGAGCAGGTATCGCTTGATTAATGTAATTAATTTTTGGATTTTGGGTTTCAATAAATAAACTGAATTCCTTTAAATCTAATTTAAAATTTATAGTTTGTAGTTGTAGCTTTATATTTTTTGATTTAGCAATATTATCTGTAATTAATTTGTTAAATCGATCCGTCTCGATTCCCCAAGTAGATAAAATTGAAACAAATAAAACTACTGATAAAAGTAAAAATAAAAATGAATAATAAGTAATTTTTTTTATCATCTATTCTTTAAGCCCTCTTCTATAAATTGATCAATATTGCCGTCTAATACACCTAAGGGGTTTGTGTTTTCTAATTTACTTCTTAAATCTTTTACTAGTTGATAAGGTTGTAAAACATATGATCTAATTTGATGTCCCCATCCTATATCTGTTTTTGTGTTCAATTCTTTTTGATTTGCTTCTTCTTTTTTTTGTAATTCATATTCATACAATCTTGCTTTTAACATTTTATAGCATGTTTCTTTGTTTTTATGCTGTGACCTCTGGTTTTGACATTGAACTACTATTTTAGTTGGTAAGTGGGTAATTCTTACAGCACTATCGGTAGTATTAACATGCTGACCTCCTGCTCCACTTGATCTGTAAGTATCAATTCGCAAATCTTTTTCCTCTATCTTAATGTTTATATCGTCATCTACTGCTGGATAAATCCAAACGCTTGCAAAGCTTGTGTGTCTTCTGGCTCCGCTGTCAAAAGGCGAAATTCTGACGAGTCTATGAACACCTGATTCTGACTTCATGAGGCCATAAAGGAAGCTTCCTTCGACTTTTACTATTGAAGATTTAATACCTGCTTCCTCTCCCTTGTGTTCGCTTATTATTTCATATTTAAATTTCTTTTTATCAAACCATTTAATATACATCCGTCGAAGCATATCAGCCCAATCTTGACTTTCTGTACCGCCTGCGCCTGCATGAATTTCAAGATAGATATCGTAGTCATCATTTTCACCAGACAAAAAACACTTTGTCTCATTTTTTTTAATATCTAATAAAATCTTAGAAATTTTTATGTTACAGTCTTGTATTGTTTCAACATCCTCTTCTTGAGTTGCAAGTTCAAATAAATCTTTAATATTGGTTAAATCTTGATTTAATTTTTTATAAGAGCTTAAAATATCCTCAAAAAACTTTTTTTGTTTTACAGTTTTTTTTACTAAGTTCTGATCTTTCCAAAAATTTTCTTTAGAAGAGGTTTTATCTAGCTCTATTATCTTTAACTCTATGTTTTCCTTATCAAAGATACCCCCTGATATTGTTAAGAGATTTCTTAGCTAAATTAAAATTTGTTTCAAAATTTTCCATTAGTAAAATTGCCTAAATATAATAGTTTTATCATTGTCGCTCACTGATATTAAGTTTTTATTATCAATATTGTTAATATCTTTTAATTTTAAAGCTTCAATAATTGAATTTTTATCTTTCTGTGCTGCTTTTAATCCTGTGTCATAATTAAGCGATGTTAAATATATATTTTCAGGAATTTCAAAATCCTTAAAATCTTCTTTGTAAAGTGCGTTTTCTATAAAACTTTTAAAAATTGGTAATGCTACTTTTGAACCTGTCTCATTTTTACCTAGAGTTTTAGGGTTGTCGTAACCAACATACACTCCTATTACAAGATTAGATGAAAAACCAATAAACCAAGCATCATAATTATCATTAGTTGTGCCGGTCTTTCCAGCCAAAGGTACTTTCAAGGATCTTAATTTCTTTGCAGTACCTCTTTGTACTGTCCCCTGTAAAATTGATGTCATTTGATAAGCTGTTTCCTTACTTAATATTTTTTTGTTAGTACTTTCAATTTTTGGAAATTGAATTTCATCTCCTACGAACTTATCACATCCTACACATTTTCTTAGTTTTTCTTGAAAAATAGTTTTTCCTCTTCTATCTTGTATCCTGGAAATTAATCTTGGATTAATTTTATTTCCTCCATTAACAAAAGGAGCATAAGCAGAAGTTAAATTGATGAGAGTTGTTTCTGCTGCACCAAGTGATACCGAGAGTAATTCTGGTATCTCATCATAAATATTTAATTCTTTTGATAATTTTAAAATCTCTTGTAAGCCTAGAATTTTTGCAATCCTTACTGTCATCAGATTTCTTGAATACTCGATCCCTTTTCTTAAAGTAGAAGGTCCGTAAAATTTTTTTCCATAATTTTCTGGTTTCCAGTTTTTGAGCCCTACACCTTGGCTTTCTACAAATGGTGCATCAAGAATAACTGAGTTAGGCGCAAACCCGTTCTCTAATGCAGCAGCATAAACAATTGGTTTAAAGGCTGATCCGGGTTGTCTTTTTGCTTGAGTAACTCTGTTAAATTCACTTTTTTTAAAATTAAAACCTCCTACCAAGGCCAAAACATCTCCACTAAAAGGATCTATAACTACTATGCCGCCATTAACTTTAGGATACTGCTTAATTTTCCAAATATTATTTTCTTTTTTAACAAAAAATATATCTCCTATTTTGTGAGTTTGTTGAATTGTTTTTTTTTTCCGCAAAGTCCATTTTATATTGTCCAGGCTTAGAGTTCCTTGTTCATTTTTCTTATTTTTATCAATCGTATTAAATTTTATTTCACCACTATCAACAAAGGTTATCTCTGCAAGTCTCCATTCCAAGGTAGGATCTAACTGATATTGTTCGATTTTATTTTTCCAATTTTTTGTCTTAAATTTATTTGTAACTGGTCCCCTCCAACCTCTTCTACGATCATAGTCTTCGACACCTTTTCTGAGTGATTTTAATGCTTGAATTTGATAATTAATATTTAGTGGAGTTTTGATGCTTAAACCTTGCGAATATAATTTTTCAAAACCATAAATATCTTTTACTGTTTTTCTTACCTCCTCTGTATAAGAGTTGGCTTCATTCACTATTTCTATTTTTCTTTTTTTTAAGTTTAATTTTGACTCGTTTAAAATATTAAATTTTTTTTTTGAAATAAAATTATTATCAAATAAATTTTTTAAAACTAAATTTCTTCTAAATTTTGCAACTTCAGGGTACCTGTATGGATTATATTTACTCGGAGCTTTTGGAAGTGCAGCAAGCAAAGCAGACTCCGCATAATCTAAATTTTTTATTGATTTATCAAAATATTCTAGACTAGCAGCAGCTATTCCATAAGTGCCTTGACCTAAATAAATTTGATTCAAATATAATTCCAAAATCCTCTCTTTAGAGTATGCCCTCTCGATTCTAAATGCTAAAATTGCCTCTTTGATTTTTCTTTTCATTGAAACTTCATTTGTAAGCAAAAAGTTTTTTGCCACTTGTTGGGTTATGGTAGATGCACCTTCCAATCTTTTATTTTGAGCAATATTTTTTATATTGTTTATTACTGCTCTTAGTATACCTTTAGCGTCTATACCTGGATGACTAAAAAAATTTTTATCTTCTGCAGAAAGAAAAGAGTTAATTACTTTTTCAGGAATTGACTCGTAAGGTATAAAAAGTCTTTTTTCTAAAGCGTATTCAGCTATTAACTTATTATTCTCTGAGTATACTCTACTTGATATTGGAGGTTGATAGTTTGATAATTTTTTATAATCTGGTAGCCCAATTGAAAAATACCACAAAGTCGAAAAAACAAAAAAAACCAATATTACTAGAAAGATTATAATAAATTTTATTGAAAAGTTTAGGAAATTTAACATCTTTGGCTATTCTATATTAATAATTCTGACTATCTTTAGGCATTTATAAATTAAAATCGTTTATTTAATCACAAAATTGTATAAAATACTTAATAATGACAGTCTTAAAATTGCCCAATTTCAAAAAAACAACAGGAATTCTAATAAAATGGAAAAAAATTTATATATTGATGCTTCGCATCCAAATGAAACTCGTATTGTTCTTAAGGCAGATAATTCTATTGAAGAATATGAATATGAAGATAAAAATAATTTAAACTTTAAAAATAATATTTATCTTGCAACAATTAGTAGGGTTGAGCCTTCACTGCAAGCAGCATTTGTTAATTTCGGCAGAGATCGACACGGTTTTTTAGCTTTTAATGACATTCAATCTGATTATTATCAATTACCTTCAGAAGATAAGGATAAGATCAGAATTGCTGAAGAAAAGATAAGAGAAGAGCTTAAAGATAAAACATTAGACATTAATCAAGAAAACCAACAGACAGAAAATATCTCTGAAAATAAAGATCAAAAAGATATCAATAGCGAAAACCAGTCAATAGTTGTAGAGAAAAAACAAGATTATCATGAAAAAATCAAGACTTCATTAAGAATAAAAAGATACAAAATACAAGAAGTAATTAAACCAGGCCAGGTAATTTTAATACAAGTAATTAAAGAAGAGCGTGGTCAAAAGGGAGCTGCACTCACAACTTTTATATCTTTGGCAGGCAAATATTTGGTTTTAATGCCTAATACTCCAAAAGGTGGTGGGATATCAAGAAAAATTTTTAATTCCTCTGACCGTCAAAAAATAAGAACAATTTTAAACGATATTGAAATCCCTAAGAGCATGGGAGTAATCGTAAGAACAGCAGGGGCAAATAAAACAAAAAATGAAATTCAAAAAGATTTTCAAAATACTTTAAAAACCTGGGAGACAGTTAAAGAAAAAGCTCTTGAGTCCAATGCGCCATCATTAGTTTATGAAGAAGGAGATATTATAAAAAGAACATTAAGAGATACCTACGATAATGAAACTAAAAATATTTACATAGAAGGAGCCGAAGCCTACCAAAAAGCAAAAAAGTTTATGAAAGAATTAATGCCTAAAAATATTAAATATATCAAAAAATATAGAGGTAAAATACCATTATTTCATGATGCTAATATAGAAAAAGAATTGATAAATATTTATGAACCTACCGTAAAGTTAAAATCAGGCGGGTATCTAGTTATAAACCCAACTGAAGCATTAGTATCAATAGATATAAACTCTGGCCAATCAACAAAAGAAATAAATATTGAAAAAACAGCATTAAATACGAACCTAGAGGCAGCAGAAGAAATTGCTCGTCAAATAAAATTGAGAGACTTATCTGGTTTAATAGTTATTGATTTTATAGATATGGTAAATTTTTACAACAGAAGAATAGTTGAAAAAAAAATGAGAGAAAGTATTAGAAAAGATAGAGCTAGAATACAAATTGGAAAAATAAGTAATTTTGGATTACTTGAAATGACGAGGCAAAGATTACGTGAGGGTTCAATAAAATGGGAAACACAACTATCTCTTTCCTCATTTTCACAGAAGATATTAAAGAAAATTCAACACTTAGCATTTACTGAAAAAGTCAAAATTATTAACTCCTATGTCCCTGAAAAAGCAAAACTTTTTATAGAAAATAATTTATTGGATGAATTAAAATATTTTCAAAAAAAATATTCTTATGAAGTCAAAATATTTTCAGACCAAAAATTTATTATTCCAGAGTATAAAATTGAATTATTTAATAAATCAAAGAAATTGATTAACTGTATTGAAAATATAAGCTTAAAAATAGAAAGCAAGAAAGTTTTCAACAAACCAACAAAAGAAAAAAAGGAGAAAACTCGATCTAAGGATAAAATAAAAAAAACAAAATCAAAAAAAAAAGTAAGAACTTTATGGGTAAGAAGAAAAAAGAAAATTTAAATTATTCCTTTGTTTGTGGAGCTGGGGATTGCTAAATTGGATTTGTTCATTCTTCCTGCGAGATAAGAGTTTCGACCAGAAATTACTGCATCTTTAAAAGCTTTTGCCATTAAAATTGGTTTTTTTGAATTTGATATCGCGCTATTAATTAAAACTCCATCACAACCAAGTTCCATCGCAATTGTTGCATCGGAAGCAGTTCCTATACCAGCATCAACTATAACTGGAACTTTGGATTGTTTAATAATTAGAGAAATGTTTAATTTATTTTGAATTCCTAGGCCTGAACCTATTGGTGAGGCAAGAGGCATTATTGCAGATGCACCATTGTCTTCTAATTTTTTTGCCAGCAAAGGATCATCAGTACAATAAACCATTACATTAAAACCCTCTTTAGCAAGAATCTTTGTAGATTTTATTGTTTCAATCATGTTTGGATATAAAGTTTTTTTATCTCCAAGCACCTCAAGTTTAACTAATTTCCATCCTCCCATTTCTCGTGCTAATCTCAATGTCCTTAAAGCTTCATCAGAATTAAAACAACCAGCAGTATTTGGTAAATAAATTATCTTCTTAGGGTTGAGATAATCAGTAAGTAAGGGTTTTTTTTTATCAAAAATATTTACTCTTCGAACTGCAACAGTAATCATATCAGCTCCTGAAGCTTTAACTGCTTTTGCAGTCTCAGAAAAATTTTTATACTTTCCAGTACCTACTATTAATCTAGAATTAAGTTTTTTACCTGCAACTTTTAAAATATCTTTTTTCAATTTATCCACCACCTATAAAATGGACAATTTCTATTTTATCATTATCTTTTAAATAATTTTTTTTATAATTTTCTTTTGAAATAATTGTCCCGTTGTATTCAATGGCAATTTTTTTATTAGATAATTTATATTTTTTTAAAAGATCAAATATTGAAAAACTAGTTTTAATAACCACTTTTTTCCCATTTAATTGTATTTTTGCCATAATTGAGTTATCTAATAATAAGAACAAATCTTATGAAGAAAATTATAATTCTTAATGGACCAAACCTCAACCTTTTAGGTGAAAGAGAAAAAAATCAGTATGGAGATGTAACTTTGAAAGATATTGAAAAAAATTGCAATGAATACGCTAATAAAAATAAAATTGAACTATCTTTTTACCAGTCAAATATTGAGGGAGAATTAGTGAATGAAATTCAACAATCTAGAAATATTCATGATGGATTAATAATTAATGCAGGAGGCTATACCCATACTTCAGTAGCAATACATGATGCATTGAAAATATTAAAAATTCCAATTATTGAATTGCATATAAGCAATGTTTATAATAGAGAAGAGTTCAGACATAAATCTTTAATCAGCAAAG
>MDTB01138433.1_pt1 | contig 13790 bp, 11 predicted proteins | sample 811161 | NCBI WGS metagenome assembly MDTB01 (sample SAMN05326650, study PRJNA326480) | marine metagenome | isolation source: seawater | place: Mediterranean Sea | collected 2009
ATCAGTAAAAGCTGTTTCTTCTGGACCATGCATTTTTGGTTTAACTATATAAATAGAACCTGATCTTGAATTCTTTTTTTTCTTAAAATCATGAAGAGCAGCAGCAGCTGTGATAAATGCATCCATAATGCCTTCTGGAACTTCATTACCATTTTTTAAGATAATTGAGGGATTTGTCATTAGATGCCCAACATTCCTAATTAAAAGTAAACTTCTACCGTGTAATTTTAAACCTTTACCTTCTCTTGAAATATAACTTCTGTCAGGATTTAATTTTCTTTCTAAATGTTTACCATTTTTTTCAAATTGTATTTTTAAATTTCCTTTCATCAAACCCAACCAGTTTTTATAGCAAACAACTTTATCTTCATCATCTACCGCAGCAACACTATCTTCGTTATCACAAATAGTTGAAACAGCCGATTCTGCGATCACATCACTAATACCAGCAATGTCATGTGCAGCACTGAATGCTTTTGGATTAATTATGATTTCAAAATGAAGTTTATTATTTTTAATTATGATAGCTGATGGCTTATTTATATCACCCCTATATCCTATAAATTTATTTTTATCTTTTAATTTATATTCATAATCATCCTTAAGAATAATTAGGTCATTATTTTTTATTTTTAGTCCTGCAATATTTTTCCAACTTGTCCCATCAATAGGAATATGATTATCAAAAAACTCTCTCACATATTTAATAACTTCTTGACCACGAAGTGGATCATATCTCTCACTTCCCCCTTCATCTGACTCAATAATATTTGTTCCATATAAACTATCATATAAACTTACCCATCTTGCATTAGCTGCGTTTAAAGTGTAACGGGCATTCATGATTGGAACTACGAGTTGAGGTCCAGCAATCTGACTTATTTCTTCATCAATATTTTTTGTTTCAATTTTAAAATCAGGTCCTTCGTCTTTTAAATAACCAATTTCATTTAAAAATTTTTTATAATCTTCAATTTTAATGTTGGACCCTTTGTTTTTGATATGCCATTGATCAATTTTTTCTTGTAAATTTTCTCTTATTTCAATTAGTTTCTTATTTTGTGGCTCAAGTTCGTGAACAGCTTTATCGAAGCCTAACCAGAATTTTTCAGGTAAAATATCAGTATCTTTTAATAAATCATTGTTTACAAAAGATAATAATTTCTCAGAAACTTTAAGGTTATTAACATTTTCGTAATTAATTGACATAATCTCTTTATTAAAACTCCAATAAAATTAAGTCAAATAATATATAGAAGCATTGACATTTTATTGTCATTTTTATTACTTATGTATTAATAAACTTAAATATGAAAAATTATCTTAATTTTGAGAGTGATATTAAAGACCTTGATGTTGAATTAGAAAAGTTAAAAGATCCCTATAATCAGAGTGGCCTTTCGGAAGTAGACACACAAGAAATTACAAAAAAACAAAATGAACTTGATGAAAAGTTAAAATCAATTTATTCAAACTTAGATCCATGGCAAACTACAATGGTTGCTAGACATGAAGATAGACCCAAAGCAAAGTTTTTTATCGATAACTTATTTGAAGATTTTATTCCCCTGTCTGGGGATAGATATTATGGAGAAGATAAGTCAGTTTTAGTTGGTTTTGCAAAATTCCAAGATCAATCTGTATTAGTAATAGGTCAAGAAAAAGGTCATGATTTAGAGAGTAGAATAGAGAGAAATTTTGGAATGATGCGTCCAGAAGGTTATAGAAAAACTATTCGATTAATGGAACTGGCAGAAAAATTTAATATTCCTATAATTTCTTTTATTGATACGCCAGGTGCATATCCAGGGGTAGGAGCAGAAGAGAGAGGACAGGCAGAAGCAATAGCTAAATCTATTGAAAGTTCGATAAAATTAAGAGTCCCTACTTTGGCTATCATAATTGGTGAAGGTGGCTCTGGCGGAGCAATAGCCCTTGCATCATCTAGTAAAGTAATAATGTTTGAAAATGCTATTTACTCAGTAATTTCACCAGAGGGATGTGCAACTATTTTATGGAGAGATCCAAAAAAAATGCTTGATGCAGCAAAAGCTATGAAACTTTCAGCAAAAGATTTATTGAGACTTGAAATTATAGATGAAATAATTCCCGAACCAGTTGGTGGGGCTCATAGAGATAAAAATTTAGTATTAAAAAATCTTGAAAATTCAATTATCAAAAATTTAGAAGATTTTAAAGTAATGACTCCAGAGGAAATATTTAATAATAGAAAAAATAAATTTTTAAAAATTGGAAGAAATAAAGGATTCATGACAGATCTAAACGAATTGAGCACTTTAAAAATGAGAGATAGTAAACTAAATGAAATTTTAAAGTCTAAAAAGATTATTTATTTTATGTTTTCAACTATCTTATTTGCGCTAATCTTATCTATTTTCCTATTATAAAGCACCACAGCAACGTTTATATTTTTTTCCAGATCCACAAAAACAAAGCTCATTTCTGCTCATTTTTTTACCAGCTTGTTTAGTAATTAGATTAGTTGTTTTTTGCTCTTTATTTTCAGTTGTTTGAACCATTTTTAAATTCATTAGCATTGTGATAAAATCTAATTTTAATTTATTTAATAAATTTTCAAATAAATCAAAAGCTTCTTTTTTATATTCTATTAGTGGGTCTCTTTGTCCATAAGATCTTAAACCTATTACTTGTCTTAATTGTTCTAAGTATTGAATATGAGATTTCCAATTCATGTCTATTGTTTGTAAAAGAATTCTTTTTTCTAATTCTTTTGATTGTTCAGTACCCAAGAGATCTAGTCTTTCTTTTCGTGATTCTTGAAATTTATTTAGTATTTTTTCTTTTATTTCTTTATCACCCAAAGACGCTAAATCCTCAAATTTTTTACCTAAAATTAGTTTTAATCTATTGTTAAATTCATTGTTACTTGGATCAGACAATTTTTTTATTTTTAATTTTATTATATCCTCATTAATTTCATTTAAAAAATCATCAGAGTAAGAAAAAATTTTTTCTGATTTCATTGCCTCTTTTCTTTGAGAAAAAATCACATGCCTTTGATCATTAAGAACATTGTCAAATTTGATAAGAGTTTTTCTTATGTCAAAATTCCTTGCCTCCACTTTTTGTTGAGCTCTTTCCAGTGCTTTATTTATCCATGGATGGTCAATACTTTCACCATCTTTAAGTCCTAATTTTTGTAAAATATTATTCATCGATTCTGATCCAAATATTCTCATTAAATCATCCTCAAGACTCACATAAAAAATAGAACTTCCTTCATCTCCTTGTCGTCCAGATCTACCTCTCGCTTGATTGTCAACTCTCCTTGACTCCATTCTTTCGGTTCCAATAACAAATAAACCTCCAAGTGATTTTATTCTTTTTTTATTTTCCTCTAAGTCCGAGTCTGATGTTGAACCTTTCTTACCGCCTAGTTGAATATCAACCCCTCTTCCAGATATACTTGTCGTTATTATTACAGATTTTTCTTTTCCTGCATTTGCAATAATATCTGCTTCGTTTTCATGGTTTTTGGCGTTTAAAACTACATGCTTAATATTTTGATTTTTTAAAAGCTTAGAATATGTCTCTGATTTATTTATGCTAGATGTAAATACTAGAAGAGGTTGGCCTAATTTATGACAATCGCTAATTTTTTTTATTATAGAAGTATTTTTCTCTTCTTCAGTTCTAAAAATTTGGTCATTAAAATCACTTCTTATCATTTTTTTATTTGTTGGAATTACTACTACAGGTAAATTATATATCTCAAAAAACTCTTCAGACTCTGTTGCGGCAGTTCCAGTACATCCTGAAATTTTTTTATAAAGTTTAAAATAATTCTGATATGTGATGGAAGCTAATGTAAGATTTTCTGCCTGGACATCAATTTTTTCTTTAGCCTCAAGTGCTTGATGGAGACCGTCTCCAAATCTTCTACCCTCTAGTATTCTGCCTGTTAACTCATCAATTATTTTTAAAGTATTATTTTGAATAATATAGTCCTTACCTTTTTCGAATAGGTGATTAGCACGAAGTGCTTGATTGACATGGTGAACTAAACCTAAGTTTTCAGGATCGTAAAAATTATTATTTTTCAAAATTCCAGCATTAGAAAATATTTTTTCAACATTGTTTATTCCCTCATTTGTTAATAGAATATTCTTATCTTTTTCATCAATTTCGTAATCTTTCTCTTTTAAATTGTTAATAAGTTTGTTGATTGCAAGATATTGAGTTGTTTTATCTTCAGCTGCCCCAGAAATAACTAATGGTGTCCTTGCTTCATCAATTAAACAGGAATCTATTTCATCTACAATAGAAAAAAAATGTTCTCTTTGAACCATTTCATTTTCAGAATATTTCATATTATCTCTGAGATAGTCAAACCCTAATTCACTATTAGTTGCATAGGTAATATCACAATTATAATTTTTTTTTCTCTCATAATCTAATTGATTATTATTAATAAAACCCGAACTTAGTCCTAAAAATTTATAAATTTCTCCCATTTCCAGAGAGTCTCTTTTTGCTAAATAATCATTAACAGTAACAACATGTACTCCTTTTTCGTGAAGAGCATTTAAGTACGCTGCAAGAGTAATTGTTAATGTTTTACCTTCACCCGTCCTCATTTCAGCAATCTTGGACTCGTGTAATACTATGCCACCAATAATTTGAACGTCAAAGTGACGTTCGTTCCTTACTCTCCTTGAAGCTTCTCTAACTAATGCAAATGCATTAGGTAAAATAATATCAAGCGAAACTCCATTTCTAATTTTTTCTTTAAATTCATTAGTTTTTTTTGGAAACTCATCATCATTCAATTTCTTAACTTCTGCCTCTAAGGAGTTGATTTTTTCAAGAATATAACCAATTCTATCCAACTCTTTTTGGTTGCTAGATTTTATGAATTTTGAGAAGAAACTTAGTGGATTTAACATTAGTTTTTGATTTATTATTTACTTATAACCTTTAATATAATTATTAAATAAATATTTTAAATACTATGGGTATTAATTTAAGTAATTTTTTATCATCTAAATCAAAAAATAAGAGAATGATACAATTTCAAGATTTAGACCATATCGACGGAGTGTCGATATCGACTATAAGTGCTGATTTATATAAAAATCAAAGAGATGATTTGGTAATGTACTATTTTAGAGAGGGGGCTAACTTTGCCTCAGTATATACTCAGTCTAAAATTATTTCTGAAAATATTAAGTGGAACTTAAATAACAGTGTTAAAAAAATATTTTCATTAATAATAAATACAAGAAATGCAAATTGTTTTACTGGCAAGAATGGGTATAAAAGTTTAGAAAAAATTGCGGAGCTAGCTTCCGATCAATTAACAGAAAAACAAAAAACTGATGAGGAACTTCCAAAAAAAATCAAACCAAAAGAGATAATTTTTGGATGTACAGGAACCATTGGGGAGAAATTTCCAGAGGAAAAAATAAAAAATAAAATTCCAGAATTAATTAGTAAAATTAAATATACTCAAAACAAGTATATATGGGTTAAAGCTGCATTAGGAATGATGACAACTGATACTCAGCCAAAACTGGCAATGGAGGAATGTTCAATTGGCAATAGCAAAATTAAAATATTTGGAGTCGCTAAGGGATCAGGAATGATACAACCTAATATGGCAACGACATTAGGTTATATTTTCACAGATGCCGATATACCAAATAATATTTTAAAGAAACTTTTAAAAAAAAATATATCAAATACTTTTAATGCTATAAGCTGTGATAGCGATACTAGCACAAATGATATGGTCTCTATCTTTTCAACAGGTAAAGCAAAACATAAAAAAATCAAAAACTTTAATGATGAAAAAATCAAAGAATTTAATAGAGCTTTAAATAGAGTAATGTTAAATTTAGCAAAGAGAGTTGTGGCTGATGGCGAAGGTGCATCAAAGTTTATTACAATTCAAGTTAAGAATTGTAAAAGTGAAAATGAAGCTAAAAAGATTTCTTTTTCAATCGCAAATTCTCCTTTGGTTAAAACTGCTATAGCTGGTGAAGATCCTAATTGGGGCAGGATTGTTATGGCAATAGGTAAAGCTGGTGTGCCACTAAATTTTGAAAAATTGTCGATTAAATTTGGGGACATAAATGTTGTTCAGCATGGAAAGCTTTATAATAATTATGATGAAAAAGAAACTTCTGATTACATGAAGAATGATCATATAGAAATATTAGTGGATATTTCAAAAGGATCAAAAAATTTTACTGTTTATACAATGGACTTAACTAAAAATTATGTAGAAATCAACGCAGATTATAGAAGTTAAAGTTTAAGAGTGTTTAAATTTTTAAGATCATTATTATTTGTAATTTATGATTAAATATAGATTAATTTGTAAAGAGTGTGACATATCATTTGATAGCTGGTTTGCATCATCTTTAGAATATGAAAAACTTAAGAAAAAATGTTTTTTAAATTGTTTAAACTGTAATTCAAAAAAAGTTGAAAAAACTTTGATGGCCCCTAAGTTGATTAGCAGTTTTCAACTTGAAAAAAAAGAAAACAGAAATTCGAAATTTTTAAAAATAAATAATAAAATAAAAGAATATCAAAAATTTATAAAAAATAACTTTGATAATGTTGGAGAAAACTTTGCTTATGAAGCGAGGTCAATTCATTATGATAATAAAAAAAAAAGAAAAGGAATTTACGGCTCTGCTTCAGGTGATCAAATTAAAGAACTAAGAGAAGAAGGAATAAATGCAGAGACTATTCCTTGGATAGAAGATAAGAAGAATTAATTTTTTATAAATTTACTTATATAGTTTACAGACTTATCAGTGCTTAAAGACCATTCATCCTTAATTAAGTTGAATTTCATACCATCTAAGGAGGCTAGCTCAAGTTTATATTTTTTTAAGTTGTTAATTAGGTCTTTTGGTTTTACAAATTTATCCCAGTCATGAGTACCAATAGGAAGCCATCTCATAATGTATTCTGCTCCTACAATTGCAAATATATAAGACTTTAAAGTTTTATTTAAAGTTGCCACGAACATTATCCCTTTACTTTTTAAAAGTTTAGAACATGATTTTAAAAAAAAATCTACATCCTCCACATGTTCTATAATCTCCATATTTAATATAACATCAAATTTTGTTTGGGTTTTAAAATTTTCTGGAGAGGTACAAAAATACTTTATGTTTAAATTATTTTCCTTAGCATGTAATTTTGCTACGTTAATATTTTTATCTGAAGCGTCTATGCCCACTACTTCACCCCCCAATCTATTCATTGGCTCTGATAACAATCCACCACCACAACCAATATCTAAAATTTTAAGTTTTTCTAAAGGTTTTTTTTTTCTCTCAAGTTTTAATGAGTTAATAATATTGTCTTTAATATATGAAATTCTAATAGGGTTAAATTTATGTAACGGTTTGAATTTACCGTCAGGATTCCACCATTCTTTGGCTATTCTAGAAAATTTCTCTATTTCTTTTTTATTTATTGTGTTACTTTTCATAAGTAAGTTGACTTTATAATCAACATGTATTTTATCAATATATTTAATGTTTTAAAAATATTTTATCATGAAAATTGTAGTATTAAAATTTGGTGGTACATCGGTTGGTTCAACTGATAAAATTAAAAAAGTGGTTGAAATAATAAGAAATTATAAAAAAAAAAAATTTAGCATAATTGTTATTTCTTCAGCCATGAGTGGTGTGACAAATGAGTTAATAAATAAATCTATGAAAATTAGTGATAATTTTTCTGAAGCTGAATATGATGTATTGGTATCTTCAGGAGAGCAAGTTGCATGCTCATTAATAGCAGGAAGATTAGTTGATAGAGGTTTAAAATCTAGATCTTGGTTAGCTTGGCAAATCCCAATCATGACAAAAGGAATTCATAAAAACTCTAGAATTAAACAAATAAACAAAAGTAAAATTATCAAATACTTGAAAGAAGGAGGAATACCAATCATAGCAGGCTTTCAGGGTATAAATTCTCAAGAGAGAATAACTACAATTGGAAGAGGTGGTTCAGATGCGAGTGCTATTATGATCGCAAAATTTTTTAAAGCTGAGAAATGTATTATTTATACTGATGTTGAAGGCATATATACAACAGATCCAAATAAATTAAAAAAAGCAAAAAAAATCAAAGCAATTTCGTATGAAGAGATGTTAGAGATGGCATCACTAGGAGCTAAAGTAATGCAACCAGTTTCTATACAAGATGCAAGATTAAATAGAATTAATATAGAAGTAAAATCCTCGTTTACAAAAAAGCCTGGAACACTTATTACAAAAAGAAACAATATTATTAATAATAAAGTTGTTACTGGAATTTCATCAACTCATAATGATGCTAAAGTAAGTCTTATAGGAGTTAAAGATAAACCAGGTGTAGCAGCATCAATTTTCAAACCATTATCTAAAAATTTGATAAATGTTGATATGGTAGTTCAAAATATTTCAGCAAACGGAAAAGAGACAGATTTAACTTTTACAATCAAAACTGATGATTTGAAAAAAACAAAAAAAATATTAAAAGATAACAAAAATTTAAATTTTAGAAAACTATTATTCAATAGTGGAGTTTCTAAGATTTCGATTATAGGAGTTGGAATGATAACAACTCCTGGGGTGACTTTTAGAATGTTTCAAACATTAGCTAAAAACAAGATTAACATTCAGGTAATATCTACTTCTGAAATAAAAATTTCTGTTTTAATTGAAAAAAAAAATACAAAAAAGGCTTTAATATCTTTACATAAAGAGTTTAAACTAGATAAATAAAATATGAGCATTAGGCCATTTAGGGACATCAATAGAAAAAAAACTAAAGTTATTAATGTTGGTAATGTAAAAGTAGGTGGAGAAAACCCTATAACTGTACAATCAATGACTAATACTTTAACAACTGATACTAAATCAACTATTGAACAAATTCATTTAATTCAAGCAGAGGGAGCAGACATAGTAAGAGTTTCTTGTCCAGATCAACCTTCAACTAAAGCTCTTAAAGAAATTGTGAAATATGTTGATATACCGATAGTCGCTGATATTCATTTTCACTATAAACGAGCCATTGAAGCTGCAGAAAATGGTGCTAGTTGCCTAAGGATAAACCCAGGAAATATTGGTGATAAACAAAAAATACAAGAAATTGTAAAAGCAGCAAAGAATAATAACTGTTCAATCAGAGTGGGTGTAAATGCTGGATCCCTAGAAAAAGATATTTTAGAAAAATTTAAGGAACCTTGCCCCGAAGCATTAGTTGAAAGTGCATTAAGAAATATAAAAATTTTAGAGGATGAGGAGTTTTCTAAACTAAAAATTAGTGTTAAATCCTCTGATGTTTTTTTATCTATTGAAGCATACAGGCAGCTCTCTAAAGTAACAGATTATCCTCTCCATGTGGGAATTACTGAGGCTGGAGGTTTCATACCAGGAAGTATAAAATCTTCAATAGGCATTGGTTCTCTTCTTTTGGAAGGTATAGGCGATACAATTAGAATCTCTTTATCAGATGACCCAGTTAAAGAGGTAAAAATTGGCAATGAGATTTTAAAATCTCTTAATTTGCGGAATAGAGGGGTTAAAATTATTTCATGTCCCTCCTGTGCTAGACAAGGTTTTGAAGTAATAGAGACAGTAAAAATTTTAGAAAAAAAATTATCTCATATCAAAACACCTATAACATTATCAATTATAGGATGTGTTGTTAACGGACCAGGAGAAGCAGCTTTGACTGATATTGGTATCACGGGAGGCGGAAATGGAAATAATATGCTTTATTTGTCTGGTATTCAAAAAGAAAAAGTTTTGACTAATGACATGATCGCAAGAGTCGTTGATGAAGTAGAAAAAAAAGTCCGAGAGCTAGAAAACAATTAAAATGATACCACAAAAAACAATTGAAGAATTGATAAATAAGCATTCAATTTTAGAAAAGGACTTATCTTCAGGAGATGTAAACAAAAATCAATTTGCAGAAAAATCAAAAGAATATTCTGATCTTAATGAAATTATTGAAGATGTAAAAAAATATGCAAATTTCAAAAAGGACAAGACTGAACTAGAAAAGATATTATTAGACTCAAATAGCGATACTGAGTTAAAAAAAATGGCAGAATTAGAATTAAATGAACTTGAAATAAGCTTCAAAAAAAATGAAAAAAAATTGAAATTATTTTTATTACCAAAAGATGAGGCTGATAAAAAAAATGCAATAATTGAAATTAGAGCTGGAACTGGAGGTCTTGAAGCAAGTTTATTTGCTGCAGACTTATACAAGATGTATGAAAAAGTAAGTAATGCTAAAAAATGGTCTTTAGAATTAATTTCAATTTCAAGAAGTGATGCTGGTGGATTAAAAGAGGTAATTGCATCAATTAAAGGAAAAAATATTTATTCTACACTAAAATATGAGAGTGGTGTTCATAGAGTTCAGAGAGTTCCAGACACCGAAACTCAAGGAAGGGTTCATACATCAGCCGCAACAGTAGCTGTATTGCCCGAAGCAGAAGAAGTTGATTTAAAAATAAATGAAACTGACTTAAGAATAGATGTGTTTCGTGCAGGTGGACCAGGTGGACAATCAGTTAATACGACTGATAGTGCGGTAAGGATTACTCATATACCCTCAGGTCTTTCTGTGTCTCAACAAGATGAAAAATCTCAACATAAAAATAAAGCAAAAGGAATGAAAATATTAAGGGCGAGACTTTATGAACTTGAAAGGTCTAGAATAGATCAAGAAAGATCACAAGATAGAAAAAGCAAAATAGGAACTGGAGATAGGTCAGAAAGAATTAGAACATATAACTTTCCGCAAGGAAGAGTAACAGATCATAGAATCAATTTAACTTTACATAAATTAGAGGAATTTCTTCAGGGAGAAGCTTTTGATGAGATGATAGAATCTTTAACTCTCCAGGCGCAGGAGGAAAGTTTGAGCAATCTTTAAATATTATGAATATAGAGGAAGCAATTAAAATAGCTAACTATACTTTAAAAAGAAATAAAATTAAATCTCATAGATTAGATAGTGAAATCTTGATTTCTAAGACAATTCAAAAAGATAGAAATTTTGTTATTTTAAATTTAAAACAAAAAATTAATGGCAACTCCTTTAAGTTTTTTAAAAAATTAATTAATGAGAGATCTAAAGGAAAACCAGTTGCACATATGCTTGGTAATAAAGATTTCTGGAAATATAATTTTATAATTTCTAAAGATGTTTTAATTCCAAGACCAGACACTGAACTAATTATAGAAGAAGTTTTAAAATTAACTAAGTATAAAAAAAAACTAAGTATATTAGATGTAGGTATAGGTTCTGGCTGTATTCTCTTATCAATTTTAAGAGAAAGAAAAGACTTTTATGGAATTGGCATTGATAAAAGCAAAAAGTGTTTAGATATAAGCAAAATTAACAGTATAAGGCTGGGTTTAATTAATAGGTCAAGATTTTTTAAATCAGATATTGACAATTTCTATTTAGGCAAATATGATTTAATAATATCTAATCCTCCTTATATTAAAAAATTAGATTTAAGATATTTGGAGAAAGATGTATTAAATTTTGAGCCAAAACTAGCACTTGATGGCGGATTAGACGGTATATCAGAAATCAGAAAAGTAATTAAAAGATCATCTGATCTGATTAAATTAAAAGGTAAATTAGTATTAGAGATAGCTTTTGATCAGAAAAAAGAAGTTATAAATTTATTAAAAGAAAATGGATTTTATATTAATAAAATTGTTAAAGATTTAGCGGGAAATGACAGATGTGTAATTAGCACAAAATTTAAATAAAAAATTAATTATGGTAACTTTTAGAAACAACAATATTGGCAGAAGAAACAATTTTAGAAGGAACGATAGAAATTTTAAATCTAATCCAGATAGATCAAAATTTAGCTCTAATTTTTCCAACAACACAAATTTCCAAAGAAAAGTTCCAGGAAGGAACAATCATAATGCTTCTAAATTAATTGAAAAGTATAATAATTTAGCAAGAGAGGCTCTATCTGTGGGCGATAAGATATTATCAGAAAATTATTTTCAACACGCTGACCATTTTACAAGAATTTTAAGTGAGCAAGAAATTTATAAAAAAGATAAGTTTTCTGAAAATTTAAAGTCAGTCAATAATTTAAAAGATAATAAAGAAAAGAAATTAGAAACTTTAGAAGAAAAAACCTCTCAACAAAATAATTCTTAATTAGAAATTATTTAATTCAAGCCAACAATTTTTTCAGATTTAAGCACATCAAGTTTTATTTTCTTTGTTTCAAATAATTTTCTTTCATTTCCTCTTAAAATTTTTCCTGAAGGTAATTTAAGCTTTTGAGAATTTATTTTTTTCCCATTAACAATTACTTCATAATGTAAATGTGGACCAGTAGATTTGCCAGTTGAACCAACATACCCAATTATTTGAGCTTGTCTGACTCTTATTCCACTTCTAATACCTTTTGCAAATTTTGACATGTGGGCATATACAGTTTGATAAGTTGAGTTATGCTTTATAACCACACAGTTTCCACCACCTCCGCACCATCCAGCTTTTTTAATAAGTCCATCACCTGACGCCATTATAGGAGTTCCCATTGGTGCAGCAAAATCTGTGCCACGATGCATTTTATTAAAGCCATCAATAGGATGTTTTCTCATACCAAATGGTGAAGAGAGTCTTGCACCATTTATGGGTGTTTTCATTAAAGCTTTTTTTACACTTTTACCGTTTTGATCATAATGACCCTCACTTCCTTGTTTATCAAAATAATATAATAAATTATTTTCACCACTTAAATTAAGATTAGCAAAAAGAATGTTACCTGTTTCAATTATCTCCTTTTTCTTGTTAGTATAAACTTCATACATAATCTGGAAACTATCTCTTTTTCTTATATCTCTTTGAAAGTCCACTTGAAATCCATACACTCTAGCAAACTCAATAATAATATTTGGGGGTATTTTTTTGTCGGATGCAGATTTGTATAGACTCTGTAATATTAAATTCTCTTGATATATTATATCTTTATTTAACTTAGTTGTTATATTTTTTAGATCAAATTTTTTAGTTTGACTATTTTTTAATAGAAAGACTTTTTCGGTATTTGAAATTTTAAATGTAAATTCTCTTACTTCATCAGTAGTCTGGTTAATCACAAATTCTAATTTTTGAGTGGTATTTAATTTATTTAGATTAATATTTTTTGATAGTTTTTCTTTAATTTCTTTAATTTCATTTTTATTAACTGAATAATCACTTAATATGTTATCAAAAGTCTCTCCTAATGAAATTTTATGCTCAATTTTTTTAAATTTTGGTTCTAAATTATCTAATAAATGTCTAATAGTTTTTTTTAAATAAATATTGTTAATAGTATTTTTATAATTATTGATTATTTTTTTTTTGTTATAATTGTAGTAAGTTGTAAATACGATTGTAACAATTAAGAGCAAGCTGAGTGCTATAATTTCTGCATTTTTTTTAATTTTTATTTTAAATTTATTAATAGTAAAAATATTTTGCATGGAGAATTATTAGTTCAGCATTGTTGAAAAATCAAAAAAAACCCTTAAAAAATAGGGGTTTTTGATGATTTTTTTAATTCTTATATGCTTGATTTCCTAATATTTTAGCCTATAAGCAACAAACTTTCTCAAAAAATTATTGTAATAACAATAAATAAGCGAGATTTATTGGGTTTTTCCCAATTAGCTATTTAAAATGTAAAAATTTAAGAAGAGAAGTGTGGACGGTTAAGGTTACCAAAAATTTGTCGTACACACTTC